>Ga0099825_1006783_pt1 | contig 14176 bp, 2 predicted proteins | sample SiratroredBW_FD_76838 | JGI IMG/M metagenome (GOLD analysis project Ga0099825, IMG submission 76838) | Root nodule microbial communities of legume samples collected from California, USA - Siratro red BW | ecosystem: Host-associated > Plants > Roots > Nodule | place: USA: California | collected... | reverse complement strand
TGTAATGTTTTGTTTACCGTGCATCAATAGTTATGGTCCTGTATCAATAGAAATGTTATATTCTAATTGTTCTTGTGTTTTGCACGTTTGGATGTGAACATCAAATTAAAATTTGTAATCATTATAACACTTGTATAGTTACTGTTTTGTCACAACCTTCATGTCTAATGTTGATGGCTGAGTCAAGCACGTTCATATACCACTAGCTTTAACGGGATAAAACAAATGATAATTTCATTAAGTTTTTTAATTTGTTTTTTTACTCAACCTCTATTTTATTATTTTATTTTCTTCTTTATCATGTTAATTTATTAATTTTTGTTGTTTTTTTTTAAATAAAATAAATACAAGAGCAGTCTATTTTGAATATAAGGTATAAAAAACAAATTTTTCGAAAATAAAATATGAAAACGGTTTCATATAAAAATAAAGAAAAATGTTTTATTTTAAAATCTAAAATTAGTTTTTCCCCTTTCGAAAATAAAAGATTTCGTTAATAAAAAAAAGCAGCCTCTTAAAATAATAAAAACAATAAAAAATTTATAAAAGGGAAAATTCTTTTCTTAAAATAGAATAAAAAATAGTTTTTTTTTTCTTTCATATAAACCTTTTTTTTTAATAAAAAAACAGTCTTACTAAAAAATAATAAAAAAAAAACATTTTTTTAATAAAAAAAGAAGCATAAACATAAGTTATAAGGAAAATTAAAACAGATTTAAAAAAAAAAATCTCTAAAACAGCTTTTAAAAATTAAAACAGATTTAAAGCTTAAAAATCTATAAAATAGTTTTTTTAAAAATTAAAACAGATTTAAAACTTAAAAATCTATAAAATAGTTTTTTTAAAAATTAAAACAGATTTAAAACTTAAAAATCTATAAAATAGTTTTTTTTTTAAATTAAAACAGATTTAAAAATTCAAAGCAATTTAAAAAAAATAAAAAAACGGATTTAAAAGCTTTTAAAATAAAAAATCGATCTTTAAAATTAAAAAAACAGAAAACAGTTTTGAAAATTAAAAAAAAAAACATAAAACAGTTTTTTTTTTTAAAATTAAAATATATATAAATTAGTTTTTTTTAAGTAAATTAAAAAACATATAAAACAGTTTTAAAAAATTAAAAACAGTTTAAAAAATTAAATCTACATAACAATTCTCAAAAAAATAAAAAATATAACAAAATAAACATAAGATAGTTTTAAAAAATAGTAATAATATAAAAAATATAAAATCCTGATTTTCTATCCTCTATATCCTATATAGAGATACGTAGGATCAAAGTCAAGCCTTGTCGGGTCCAAATAAAAATAATAAACATTTTTTTTTGTTTATTTGCTTTGTAATTTTGTAGACATTTTTTATAAATATACTTGTTTGCTTTTATTATTTGCTTTGTTTGCTTTTATTATTTGCTGTGATTGTTATTTTATTTGGAAAAAATAATATTTAAAAAAAAAAACTATACCTATTTTTATCCAGGTATTTTAAGATGACGTTATGGTGCTAATACCTTCTCCACGTAACTGACTCTCGAATCCATACCTAGTCTGTAGACAATTTTTTTTTTTATAATTTTTCATAATAAACTATAGTGACGACTCTAAATATCTATTTAATTATTTAAATTATTTTAAAATCAAATTGTTTTTGAAAATCGTTCCGTTGTGATCCGTTTGTAACAATTGATAACGTGTTTTAGACACTAAGTCTTCTAATGCTTAATTAAATAATTTATATTCCTCAATATCGGATTCAATTATGTTCAAATCATTGAGGAAATTTTTTTTCACTAGTTGTTTGTGTAGAAAAAGCACATGGATGAAAAACTATTTATTCTTTATTTTTTTATTCTATTTTTAATTTAAATACTTGTTTATTTCTGACGAGTGATATTTGGGCTTCTTAATGTACTTTGTTTTGTTTTCATTATCTTTTAAGCAATTACTTTTTGCACCTTCGTGTTTCCTATCTCCAGTTCCATACATAGCGGGAATGTCAAAAATATCCTTTATATGGTTTTGGTGGAGAGATTTTGAATTGAATGATAAAAAAAAAAAAAAAATTGGGTTTTACAATTTCAAAGTAAAAAGGTAGGTGCTGTATTTCGGACCGCAATTTTCAAATTAAATTTTCACTTTTGGATGGTGCAATTTAAAAAAGTATTTCATATTACAACTCAGATTTCTTTTTTCATTTCAACATATATATAATTTAGAAATACATTTTGTATTGGAGAAACTTGATTTAATTTTTTTACTTCTAGACTATATAATTCAAAATTATTTTTTTTCTTCCAAATTTATTAATTTAATTTTTTTTAACTTCCAAATTTTTGAATCGGAAGTTTATTTTCTTCTGCCAATAAAGCAGCGTACAAAATTAATTACTTAGACAAAAACATGCAACATGGTCTAATGCATGTGCCATGTTCAAGTATGCATATTCACAAGGTGTTATGGCCTTGAATTGTGTCATGCTCACGTATGCATGTTTACCATGGTGCCATAGTCAATGTTGCATATAAAAATAAGCACAAAAGTTATAAGGGATATGAATCACAAAGGGTAAAATAAACATTTCAATAAAATTAGGGGTGTAAAATGAAAATACGGAGATGAAGAAAATAATTGCCCACTTTTTAAGCACACTTTTGTATCGGGCTTAGTTAGCCCATGTCAATATTTTTTCCTTCTCTCTTTGGACGTAAAAGAACTAAAATCAATCATTATTAAAAAGATAAAATGAAAAAAAAAGAAAAAAAAAAAGTTGTAAGATCCAATTTACACATAAGAAAAAGTGTTAAAAAATGAAACAACGTGAATTTTTTCCTTGGGAAGACATGAACAAGAGTAAGGTGATGATTGAGTTTTAACTGAGAGAAAGTTTGTTGTTATCACGCTCTCAATAATTTTTGTTCTGTGCATCAATGATGCTGAAAAAGACGTGCTTAGATAACTGAACATGATTTGGAAGATATCATAAAAAGATTACACTGTAACCCGTGAAGTGTGAACTACAAAGTGGAGAATGTTTGAGATGATTTAACCAAATTAATTAATCAGCTAATTAATTAATTAACTATGATTTCGTTTTCATTATGTGTTTCTCATGGCATGACAGCGACGGAATCATATTGATCCACACAACACAGAGTTTGAGGTTGAAATGTGAACCAACAACTATGAAACCGCGTTGATATTGACTTGTTCATCAACAATTGCAAAACTTTCACACACAAAAATTATTGCCACTTTCACATTAAAATGAAAAAAAAAAAATCTTTTAGTGTTTCCTGTTCTGTAGCAACCCTACAAATCAAATTATCTGAACTTAGTTTCATGAATTCCAGCTACTTCCGTTACTTCCCCTAACTCTTTTTACATAACATGTTACTGTTAATTAAAGATAACTCTTCAATGTATATATTTATTAGTTCAATATAATTGGTGCACTTTTAATAATTACATTATAAGTGAAAATATTGAAGGGCATACAAAGAATTAAGGAAATTTTTGTGGCATGTAATAAATTTGGAAGAAATATGTTCAAGGATATCGATGTGTTTATTTATGGAAAAAAAATGGTTATTATGCGTAATCGTAGAAGTTGGATTCGTTCTGTGACTCTAATTAAATGTTGTGTAAAAACTATGTGTCTAAAATAATTTTATATTTTTATTGCGTATAATATATATATATATATATATATATATATATATATATAATATTTTTTGAGTTAAAATTTTAAATATAATTAAAACATAGCATATTATATGTAAGTTTTCTCTTATTAAAACTATTTATTCTTAACTTGTATTTATTTTTGTATTTTGACTTTAAATTTATTGAGATAATATTATTAAGGTTAATCAATAATTAATTTTAACTATATTATTTTAATAGACTCGAGTATCGGTATGGAATATTAATGTTTATATGTAGATATGATGTTAAAAACGAATAATCCTCATTTCTTTAGACATTGATTAGAAAAATTATTCTAATATATTCACCGGTTTCATATTATTTAATACTCGAGGTTAAAAAACTTTAAATATATATTATTTTCTTAATCTCTCAATACATCCTTTAAGATAAAATGATTAACTTAAAAATAAATATTTTTTATTCTAAAATTACATATATTTTTACTTTATGCATAGTCATTAAAAAAACATTAATTATTAAGTTTATAGACTAAAATACTCTTATTTAATGTAATACTTTTTATAAAAATTGAATGTAACATCTTATTAAAATCTAATGTTCTAGTGTATATAAATGAGGATATAAGTACTAAAATATTACAAATAATATTTTGTATTTTTGCTAAACGAAACAAGTTTATGAAATAATATAACATAATAATTTAATTTTCTTAGACCGAAATTTTTTATCAAATAAAAAAATTATATAGTTTTTATTAAACCCATTGATATGGTAAAGAAGTCGAGTGTTTAATAAAATTAACATTTTTCATTTACAATAAAGTTATATAAATATTTGATAAATATTTTATATCAATCAATAAATTTCAATTATTCCTATAAATCATAATTGTAAACATTTATAATTCACTATTATAAAAAAATATTAACATAAATTATTTTTTACATTCTACATTCAAGACAAATTAGCACTAGATAAATTAAATATTTATATACAACTAAGTGATTCCAACATCTAAATTCTTTAATTTAGAATGAAAAAATATGTTTATACAAAGAATCAACTTAAAGTTTCACCTCTAAATTAGAATGACAAAGCTCTCTTCTTTCACATAAGTTTATAAAAACTATATTTTGCATCAGTTATTTCCACAATTAATATAGTGTCTACTTTCTACATATTCAAAAATTAAACAATATAAAAAATTATTATACTACTTCAAAAATTATCATGAACTAATTTTTAGATAATCAATATTATGAGTGATGTAATTTTTTTTCAATAGTAATTTATTGGTATGTATATTAGATATTCTCTAACAGAAACAAAAATATACTAAATTACAATTAATAAATAAATTAATATGATATAATTGGAATACCTTACTTTTACAAGTGAAAATAATGTTAAGAGTAATTATAAAATAATTTTTCGTCGGTGAGTAAGGTAGAGAAGATTCAAGAGAAAATGAACTATTTAATTGGTGAGAAGGAGAGAATGGGATACAAATAATAATGATATATAATATTCAGCTTAAAGCAAAATTATACAACAACAAGACCTTAAATAAAAATAATAATACATTTTTTAAAAATAAAACTCAATTATAGATATTCAAATTTATAATATACTTCAAATTTAATCAAACACAACAATTTTAGGAGAAGACGTATTAGTGTAAAACATGGAGACGTTTTTTACGTGAGGCATAATTTTGATAATAAATTAAGATTCATTTTATTTGACTTCAAAGTAAGCAAATTTTGAAACATAACCATGGACCATGATCATAAACAGTGATTCATCATAGTACGTAGGATGGGTCAGCATGTGCATGCATGACGGCGTCGATCTTATGCTGCAATTTTCAAACACACCAATCAAAAGTATGCAGAAAACAAAAAACATCCATTTACGACCACCTCGTGAATCACAAGCTAAATTCAAAACCTGTCATTGCTTTTTCCACAAAAGAAATTCACGTTTCACATATGAAAAAATAAAAATGATTTAAATTGTAAATTATTAATTTATATTTAACTTATTTCTATGATAAATCAAACATGTATGTACTAAATAATAAAGGCATTTAATAAAAGTATTTTTTTTTTATTTGACAATATGGTTGTGTGTCATTACTCAGGTGAACAATGAGTGGCCGACAGAATTAGGTGTGTGGACAAATAGAGAGTTAGTGTTCAGCTTTTACCAGAAAAGGTGTTGACACTGTTGAATACTCTCACTAGCTTTAGTAGGGTTAGAAGGTACACATAAAACACTAGTTCATCTGTGAAACTTCAATTGCTGAACAACTTTTTATTCCCAGCTACATCTGTTATTGGCTTCTTCAGGAATTAATGTTTTCTTATGTTGGTGTAATAAATCTATTTCATAAGCGCACCTGCGAAATTCTATGTGATCAAATCTACTCAGAATCATTCAATAGGAAAAATCATACTTCTAAATAAAAGCACAGATAAATTAAAATTAAGTAACAAAAGTTTAAATTAGTTAGACATGTTAAATTCTATATTTACAAATACTTAACAAATGTATTCTATTGTTTTTTATATACAATTTGATCGAGATTACAACTTCACGTTTCTTTTATCTCCAATAACAAATATAATAAATAGAAACAAGAAATATTTCATCTCTTGTATAAAATAATTATTTTCTATTTTGCTTAACTCTTATCAAAACATTACAATAATATAACTTTTTTTATAGTATTGTATTACTCTTTTATCTTGTTATTCGTTTCTTGAAACTTGATCTTTAGTTATATATAAGTTGTTTGCTTCTTTATCGTCAACACCTTGCTCATTCAATTCATGATGTTACTGCTTTCAAAACAATTTTCATAGTAACCTATTGTGGTTCTTCTTGCTCAATAGTGTTATTCTACATATAGTCAACAAAAACCTCTAAATCTTTCAAACTATATTGTTTTTCAAATTTGCGTCACTAGTATAATAACTTGCAGGTGTCATGTAATCTGATGGACAGTTTTGACTAGTTTCTCAAAATTATTGTGATGAAAAATTAGTAGTACAAAAAAACAATGATATACACATTCAACATAATGTAAGAACTTTCCAAGTAACTTCTTACTCAAGTAAAACAGTTCAAGATCTAAGCACCTCATGATTTAATATACATGATTGGACAAAGGTATCAATCTGAATACATAAAACTCACTTTAAGTGTCTTATTTATTATCCAACACTACCTCTTAATATTTGTTGAACTCATATGACTTTTATAAGAAATAATTTGTAAACTATATCATGTAATTTTTGTAAAAATAAAATTATATATTTTCTCATAACATATAATTAATTATTCACTCAAAAGAATTTAGGCTTGATTAAGTTTTAAATCTCTTTTAGATTTAAGTATTTTTAGATAGGTCTTTATTATTATTTTTGGTTCTGTTTAGTACTCAAAATTTTTGATAATTTTCAGAGATAAATCATTGTTATTTAGTTTTTTTAATTGAGTGATGTTAAAATAAATATTAAATTTTACTACTAATATAGAATAATATTGTAATTAATGTAGAAAATATGTTGGACAACAAAGTTGTCATATTTTTTAATAATTTTTATGATATCACCTATAATGGTCAAGAGATCATTATTATTATCGGGTGAGAGTAATAATTTTTTGTTATGAAATCCATCTTTAACAAAGATAATAATTTTTTTTGTTATTTTATATTAATCACAGTATTTAATTACAAAATCTCATATTCATTTTGTGGAAACAAATAAGATAATGAGATAAAATAACAATCAAGTTACTCGGTTAATGAAAAAAAAAACTCAAACCACAAATACTTCATTAAAAAATTTAAGTAATTAATAAATCAAAAAAACTCAAGGATACCTAAATTTATAAGAGAGACTTGAAACTTAATTTTAAACAAAAACTTATTAAATTGTAATAACAAAACTTAAATCAACTTTTTTTTTTATTTTTCCATTCTTCTTATTATTCAATATTATCCACTTGAGAATATTAATATGTTCGTTAACCTTAACGTTTTTATATAAAAAAAATGAAGTAGAAAAATTTGGTATCTCACTAAAATAATATAATTCATATTCAAAGCCCAAACCGATAGCAATTTGGTTTGCTTTAGAATTGAAGTAAAAATTAGTAATCAGTCAAACTAAGTTAATTAATTTTATTTGAATTCCTTTCAGCCCCAATTACACGAATACTATTAAAGAGTATTAAATCACAAACGATGTACTCGATAAGTTTGTGATTTTAAAATTTATTACATATTATTTTTTCATAAATAAATAATATAAAACTTTTGTGTCAAGGATACATGTCTATAATTTTTTGAGGAAATACTTGTCTATAGAATCTTATGATTCTTACATTATTTTAATAAAACACACATAAATAAATACATTTAATATTATAAGCATACAAAAATTGTCATTTTGTAATCATTTACGTTCCGGTATTTGACTTTTTGGTAAAACTTGTAAGTAAATCATATATTTTGAATTTTGGGATAATTATGAAATTGATTATCAGTTTATCGCGTAGATATATTCAAAATTTGTTTTTCCTCTTCAAGAGTATATTTTGTAAAAATTAAACTAATATTTTCCTAATAAATTTAACGTATCATGAAATCACAAATATCCATTCGGATGCATTTAAAATATTCTATATTAATATTTGTACCTTGAGGGTGTTTCAATCTATACCCTTAGAAATATTCCTAGTTGTAGAAGAAACCTCCATGATTTTTAATTGTCACTTCATTAAATATAAATAATCAATGAAATCTGAAAAAAATTAAAAACATTTAAATATTTTGATTGAGATCTAAAAATATTTAACTAAAACAAATTTAATCCTGTTTTGTTGATAAATAATTGATATTAATATTTTTTTAAAAATGGTGAAGCCTTGTAACAGTGGATTGATAAGGAAGGATAATTTGTAGTCATAAAATGCCAAAAAGAGGAGTGTAGATTATTAGACTTATTAGATTTAGATTAGATGCAGTTGCTCTTCACGTGTTCCTTTCCTCCAACTTCAACCTCCTTCACGTGACCTTCACGTGTATTCCTGTCCTTTCTTTCAAAGTGGACCCAGGTCTACGAGAATGCGACACGTGGAACCCAAACGTGAAAGGCGTGTGATGTGCGAAAACGTGTTTCTATTCAGACCAAGTCGCATCCATGGAAGCTCCCAAAAACGCGTGACCCTGACCCACGCCAGTAACAATGTTAACACATTTCACGCGCCTTCGTTAAGAATGAAAAAATTTATAATTTTAGAAAATTATGAATATTAATTTCTAAACCTAACCTTTTATTTAAGATATAATTGATTTGAATATTGTATTTTTCAAAAGGGACTACGAATATTTTTAGCTTTGTGCAGAGTCATACGTGTTAAATTACCATTTACTGCACAGTTGATTTCTTAGGATTTAATTTACCCCCTTCTGTTACCAATAAAAACAATGCACCCACTGATCAAAAGTATCTACTCCTTTTAAAAAATTATGAATATGTTTAAATTAATTTATTCCAATTTTATTAAATTTCAGAATTCTTTATATTTCCTCTAAAATCATGTATTAATTTTTTTTATTTTATAACTTTTATGTTTTATAACTCAATTATGTATAGACCAAAACTAATTTATCATCTTAGTAGATTGTGTTTTCTCTTATAATTATTATCTATATTAGAGTAAGGTCGGTGAAAAGCTTATTCTGTATATTTGGATCTGATATAAAGATGGAATGGACTAGTGATATATTAAGTTAATACCTACAAACGTATAATGATTATTACTTAAACTACTTTTTATGATGATAATTAGGTTTATTAGGTCAGGATCTTCAGCCCATACCTAAAAGTGAACCTATAAATAAAAAAAGTAAATATATAATATCATATACGAAAATTTTAATTTGAATTTTTTGTTGTTTAAATCGATTAATGACTTAAATATTGAAATATATGTAGGGATCTCTCTCAATACTAAAGATAAAAACGACTTGAAAAGCATACGACAGGAGAGCACAATCGACTGAAGAGAAGAGATCATGTAGGTTATCCGACTATATAGTAACACTATATTTTTTGTTCTCTTTTTTTTATACATGGAAGTTTTGTATTGCATCTACTTAAATTAGCTAAATAATAAGAACTTTATGATTATTTGAACGAGTTTAGATATTATATTTTTAGGTTGATATCTTGAAAGTAGTTTAGGATTTTTTTAGAAGTTCTCGTCCTTACCTTGAAGATCTTTAGATGTTAGACTTATTATTCTTTTGGAAAAACTATTTAAAACTAGTTACGAATAAGGGAAATTAACTAAAGTTGTTACTTGAAATAGTAACATTAGTTAAATATATATTTATATTTGGATAAGTTTGTGGTATTAATTGGATTGATCTTGAGAATGTGTAATTGGAGTTAATTTTTGTATTGTGGAACCAAAATTGAAAAAGGTAAATATACTTTACTGTGTAAACATCAAATTTTAACTTTAGATGTTTAAAACTATTTGGAAATGAAGCAGATTTCATGCGTGATGTTGAATTAAAATTTGAATATATGATGTTAGCTAGTTTTAGTTATATATTACTTTGTACTTAGATTAATTAGATTAATTGTTTAAGTAATATTCTCACATTGTGAGAATAATGGTTGAGATCAAATATTATTGCTCAAATCACTAGAATGGTAGTATTTATTACTTAAATTATAATTTGAAGTTTGAAGAAGATATATATTGAAATATTTTTTTTTCTTTGGAATTCTTGTTATCCAAACTAGTCAAATATTTGAAGTGGATTTTAAAAGTTTAAGACTTGATTTGAAGTGGATTTTAAAAGTTTAAGACTTGATTCATAAAGTCAAGTTGTTCAAAGAGTGATATATTGTTTAAGTAACAAAAGTTGGTGTTGACTATTTTATTTTTCTTTTTATTGAGAGTGGAGTATTTAAATGTTAAAAAAAATTATAATTAACCATCTTTCAACCGATGTTGATGTTATTATTATTCAAGCAATGTGAGTTTGTTTGAACAAATATGAGACATTTTTCTAACTTTTGGTTCCTAATTTGAAAGAGAGACGAAAACCTATTTAGTGAAAATAAATTATTTTGATGTTATTATTTTTATTCTCTATGCAAAATAATAAATGATACTTGATACTACTATTTAAAAAAGTTATCAAATCATATTATAACTCAAATTTTAATATAATGTACATAAATGATGATTAGAAAAAAAAACTTAAAAAAGCTTTTAATTTTTGAACATATATAAACGCATTACTAACTTATAATCTCGACAACTCTTAACAAATATTATTTATAAATTGATGTTAAAAGATATTTTTTTTTATATTTTCTTTCTCAAATTTTTAATGTATTTTTTAAAGACAAATTATGGTAAGTCTATGATAATTTAGTAATGAAATTTAACAATATTATTAGAACATATATTTATATACTAAATAAAAGATTTAATCATTATAAATTATAAATTTGAGTTATATAAATATAAATATTAAAAGTGCAACTTGTAATTTAAAAAAAAAAGATTAAATTTGATATATATATATATATATATATATACTTCTTTTAAAAAAAAATAAGTTTGATCATTATTGCAGTTAAGAAAGTTATGCAGTCTTTTAAAAAACTTACATGATTTAATCTTTATCATTTGTGATAACATATACTTCTTAATATTTAATTACCTCAATCTTATAAAAGAAATAATTTCTGTCTGAATTATCAAACCAATCAAGACAAATAATCTTTATAGGCTTAAAAGGAGACAAAAACAACAGGAGACGTCGTTATAAACATATATTGTATGAGAATATACTAATAATTGTTCTAATAAACGAACTAATATAAAATGCTTTAATTTAAATTAATAATAAACATATTCTTAACTTATCACTTTAACTATTTTCTTTTACAAGTGAAAATGTAATTCTCCGCATTAATTATATTACTGGGAGAAATATGTCAATTAATTTGATCAGTGTTATTAAGATTTATTTAGGTTATTCCATTTACATTTTGAATTTTTTTGTCTTATGTTCCACTCCAAACTAGGTCCACCATAAAGGTGGAAGAGGATAAGATAGTGCTTTATCTTTAGCAAAGTAATTAAGCTTGAAACCTCAAACACATCAAATGTGTTTGGTTCCTATGAATCCTTTTCTGGATAACTTTCAACCTTATGATTCCACAAATTAATTATTATTAATAGTGTTTCATCGCATTTTCTATGCTCTTTAACTTTCTTCGTGATTAGATAACCCTTGTCGTGGTACAGTACCATGATAAAAAATAAAAAAAAAGCATGTGAAATAAACAGAACCATGTGCAAATGATAATTTATTTTTCTCTCACATATTTCATTTTCTACGTATCTCTCTAATATCTGAAAAAATAAAATTTGAATTTTTTGTAATGACTTCTCATTTTTGTCTTCTTTTATATATATATATATATATATATATATATATATATTATTTATTTATTTTTATTTTTTATGCGTCTTCTTATATTTTTATTTATAACTCTTTTATAGAAAAATGAACTTGGGTGGAAGTCTTTAATTAAGTGTTTTAATATTTGTAATAAAAAACTGAGTTTTATTTGTGGCCACCTGACAGTGAAGTCCGTTAAGGATGACTTTTTCAACCTAACTGGAGTGATTTTTTTTTATCGAAATGGTTAAATTTTTAAATATTTATGACCAAAAAAAATTAATAGGTTTTAAAAGACGAACATAGATAAAGAATTCGTGTTTAAACCATTGCTTTATAATTTTTTTATTTAAAATAAAATATTTTTATAACCTTTTGTGTTTGTAAAAATGATTTAATTTTTATTTCAAGGAAAATTCATCATTTTAAAATTAAAAACATTTTTTGGAAGAAAAAAATAATCATATTTATGAACACAATTTTCATTAAATATTGAAAATATATTTTATTCCACAAACACTACTCACTCCTTTTTATAATTTTATTTTTAAAATCTATACATTTTTTTTTAATTTTTTTAAATATTCTCTCGCTTCTTTAAAAAATCTATACATTTTTAATATTTTATAAATATTCTCTCGCTTCTTCAAGAAGCTAAACTTTGGTTGAGTTAATTATTATTTTTATTATTATTATTAAATTATTTTACTTTTACGATGAAAAAAATATAAATTTTTTTCTAATCTTTATAAAGTGTTCTCATACTAAATCATTTTTTATTTTTTTAATAAAGACTTATATTAGACCTGTGAATTTTAATATTTTAATTAGATTGATATTTTTAAAATTCACCAATCTAATCTCATTACATAAAAACATATTATTAAGAAAAAAATATACAAAATATGGAGCCACACCAAACTTATAAGAAAACAGAACCACCCAAAAGCAAAATAAAGATAAAATACTTATCATAAAAAAATCTAAAATAAAAAAGGGAGATAAAATTGAATACCAGAAAAATTTAACTTATTATCAACATTCAAATATTATTCTTCACTTAATTTACATTTTTCCCTTTTTTATATTAACTTTTATATATTTTAAATGTAAAACATTCTTTCATCAAAATGAATGTAGTATTTTTGGATCTATAATTTTCTCGCTTGACAGTCTCGTAAAATTTGATTTTAATTCCTTTAAATATTTACAATTTAAAATCTAGTTACAAATTATGTACCAAAAATTAGTTTTAATTTATCATAGAGATATGACATGACACAGTCAAACAGCCTGAAACAAAATTATAAGTGACAGGCAATAACGAACTAACCCATTAACTACATTAACATTTAACTTAATAGAATTGACTTCAGAAATTAAAATGAACTTATTTATAAAATAAATGACAGATGAGAGCAAAATTAAATGCTATTTTATTAATTTATTGATGAGAAGGATTCCTAAGGAAATTATTCTAAAATTTAATACAATACATTGAAACTGGAGAAAAGCAAGAAGCATGCAAGGAAAATATATGTATAACTCAGAAAAACATTTGAGGCATAAGGATGGTTTTCCATATTATTAATATATCTGTTAATGGTAATTTTAATTAAAAATAAAGGTATTAAATACGTTTAAAAGTTTCCAAAATATCAAAAATATTCTTATTCAATGTAATTTTACAAAATACTAGAAAACTTACATTAATCAATTAATGAGGACATATTAATTATACACAGCACATCCAACTTATATTCATACCAAAACAAAAGCATGCCACATAATTTGTAATTAATAAACTATAGTAATTTATGTAGTATTCCAGCCACCAATATTCACCAAATTAGTCCCACATTGCTTAAAATACAAAGTGGAGGAGCCTTTGGAGGTTATAAATAGAGACCTCTTTGCCTTGTGTTAAGTATCCCACACTTGAGCAATTTCCAAGTGTTTTTAGTGAGCCTCATCTAGAGTGAGAGAAAAAGAGTGAGCC
>Ga0099825_1006782_pt1 | contig 14177 bp, 9 predicted proteins | sample SiratroredBW_FD_76838 | JGI IMG/M metagenome (GOLD analysis project Ga0099825, IMG submission 76838) | Root nodule microbial communities of legume samples collected from California, USA - Siratro red BW | ecosystem: Host-associated > Plants > Roots > Nodule | place: USA: California | collected... | reverse complement strand
TGGAAAACCTTCTTTTATAGCAGCAGGGTTAAATTTGTAATTTCCTCATGTCTATTATTGGAATTTTGAAAATTATGGAGGTGCAGGAAGATGATATGGAGGTGCAGGAAGAAGCAGTCCTCTGCACCGCACCACCACGGACCGTCCACCACACAACTCGGAACAGTCCAATTATCACAACTCCTCCTTTCTTTCAATAATTTATCAAGGATAATGGTGGTATTTCGAAAAAATATGGAGTGCAGGAAGCAATTGGCTTAGTTCAGGGTACGTCAACAAGGTATAATGGGGTTGGTTCATTTTGTTTGGTTTCGGACTGATTCTTCCTGCACATCCATGGTGACTTCCTGCACCTCCATAATTTTAACATATTCCCATTTTAGCCTTGAGAAAAGACAAAAATAGTCTTTATTCATGATAACTGTCATTTATTTATTTTTCTACTTTGCGGGTTGCACAAACTGCAATACAATTAAAAAATAAATACATTGCGGATTGTACAACTCGCAATATAAAACTTTTTTTAAATATATTGCGGGTTGTACAAACCGCAATACAAAATTTTTTTTAAATACATTGCGGGTTTGTACAACCCGCAATGTATTTAGAAAAAGTTTTATATTGCGGGTTGTACAACCCGCAATGTGAAAGGTGCAGAACATGAAATTGCGGGTTGTACAATCCGAATGTATTTATTTTTTAATTGTATTGTGGTTTGTGTAACCCGCAAAGTGAAAAAAAAAATCTCATTTACCATAGTAAATGTTATTTTTATCTTTTTTCAAAGTTAAAATAGAAATATGTTAAAATTATGAAAATACATGAAGTCAATATGGCGGTGTAGAAAGAATCACTCTTGGTTTCGTTTTAATGGTGCAAAATGGGTTATCAAATTTTGGAGTCCAGAAATAGGAGAATACTCATTCTCTGAAATGTTTTTGGCAACAAGAATTGACTTCTAGATTGTTGTATCCAAAAGTTGTGGTTTTTAACTCTGAAAAACACATTTTTAAATGTAATAAGAAAAAAAACTAATTCCGCATTGTTGTTTTATCTGGAAGAGTTCTTTTTGTAAATTTCAGAAAGGGAATTCCGAAAATGTGATATAAGTACTTTAGAATGAGAAATATGAAAAATTTCCGGAACAATAATTCCTGAAAACAATATTCAGAACTTATTTCAAAACGCGTATTCCACAACAATAATTTTACGTATTCTAGAATAGTAACTTTTAGTTCCATGCCTAAGTTTTTAGCTTACGATTTTTTCTTTTTTACATTTAAACGATTTTGAGACTAGACCCCATCCTTTATAAAGTGGTTCTGATTAGTCGATCGTGTGAACATGTATATTCTGATTGGAAAATTCAGTTTCACTAAAATAACTTACAGTGGAGTTTTTTAATTATACATTTTTTTTTTAAAAAGTCTTAATTTACTAAATAAGTTTAGTTGCATAGCCTGATATGGATTAGGTAGGTAGAATATAAAATAAGAGAGCTGAATCAAAGTTTTCGTATGTAGTATTACTTCAGATATAGAACTAGTGATGGTTTAATTTCTTTGTCTCCAAAACTACTAATGTTTTACACATTTCAAGTGTCATAATAGTTTTTTGGCGTATACTTTTGTTTAAGATAATCATGTTCGATCTTTACGAAAATTACTCTGCTAACAACTTATTTAAAATAGTACTTCAAGGATGACAACCTACATTTGTATTAATAGGAAATATTTACGTGTTACATATTCCTTAAACTATACAAACTGAGATAGTTAACAAACCTTCATTAATAGCATCCAACTCTTAGCGTGCATTTAGACTATATATTAGGCATTTGAAATTCTAGGTCTTTTCTTTATAACTTTAACCAAATGGTTACTTTTTTAAAGAATACCTTTATTTACTTATGGTTCAACTACTTTTAAACACTTACTATTGCACATGGTACTTCACTTTATTCAAATATGAATGATGTTTTACGCACCATATTTTTTATTAATCCTTTTGTAGATGTAATAATTCGTTGAAATTAATTCTATTAGATTGATTACTTACAATTAAATTAAAATTAATAGTTAGAACATAATTCTTTTACTATTATTATTTCATCCACCAAATTCTTCTTACTAGACCATTAATATAATATGCAATACAATAATAACTAACATTATTTGTTTTTGGGTAATTCATTGATATCTATGGTTAAAGTATTAAAAAATATTAATATAATTAGTTATGTCAATTTAGGAGTTTAAGTATGAGTTTCACATTTAACAAAAATAACATATAAGAAAAAAAAATAAAACACTCTAATTGTCAAAAGATTTTGAATTGGAGAATACCCATCTTTGTTTTGCTACAAAAGCTGAAGATCTATATGTGATCATTGGATGAATTATAGAAACTTTATAATACTATATGAGAAAATGTGTTCTTTACCAAGAGAACAATTTAGTAAAGAAGTTCCCAGATTTGGACTTCTCTAAACATGCAACATGAGCATATCTTCCAAAGTTGTCCACTTGCCTTTCCTCACCTCTGGTGTCCTTTTTGCACACCTTGCATGTTTTGTCAACCCACCCCTCTTCAACATATTCTCCATCCACTGTTAAATTCAAAAGGATTTTTTGAGAACCTTCCTAATTAAGACACAGATTCAACTAACCAGAAGCAAAATATGAGTTTTTGGAGCATCCATTAGAAAATGCAAAACTGCAACTTGGTGATAGAATTGAGTACCCAATGCATTAGAGTCTGATAAACACTTATTGGGACATAAAATATGGTAAAAAGGGCATGAAAGTTATCATTGGCAGAGAAAAAAAAAAACATTTAGTATAGAATGTCATTAGCATATAGAAGAAAATGAAGATTGAGGAATGTTTAAAGAGAGACCAATGAAGGGGCAAATCATTGTGTGATTCATTTGAAAGATAGAAAAAGTATTGTACCTTCAACATAAGACTTGAAAAAATCCTTGTATGTACCACCAATTTTCCTTCTTAGAGCTCCATACTGAATCAAACAGAAGAAAAGATGGTAGTTAGAGGGATAATAAAAAGAGTAAGACTTGGAAGAGTTGGAAGAGTAGAATATACCTGTTCCCTGCTCATCCTTTCTCCGGATCTTGTGGCTTCTCTGGCCTCTTCTATAAGCTGAGCATCCTCTTCGGATCTCACTTGAGAAAAATCAAGAGCCTCAGTCACACTGCTAAACAAAGACTGCCTTTTCTTATTCGGTTCTTGCTTCTCTTGTTTGGCTGAAACTCTGAACTTTATGCTTCTATTCACTCTGCTGCAATCAGCAGTGTCATGTATGAGTCCTGAGTTTGGAGAAAAACTGGTATAAGAAGGGGTCAATGGCAGAGTTCCAAGTCCCATTTTAGCCTCTCTTGCTACTCTGCACCACCCTGATTCTGAGCCATGCTCCTACTCTTATTATATATATGCATTTCTCAAGTTTTGGTGGCACTTAACTGCAGCCACAGAAGGTTGTGAATTTGTCCACAACACTCTTGCCACTCATAAAACCTGGTGGTTAATAGAGGACTATGTGGCACCTTAGGGAACTCAAAAACTATACCACCTCTTTTATCTTTTGTTTTGCCACGTAATAGTGTGGTTCCTGTTCATTAATAAAGACCACGTAGGATAATAGACCATGGAACACTGATATTTGCTTGCCTTTATTTTATGAGTTGTTCTTCTATTGGACTGCACTGAAACTGTGTCTAGAAATACTACTTCATTTCACTTTTATTGTTTTATTTTTAAACATGAAATTGTATCATCAATAATAAGAATTTGTTTTTTAATTGATTTTGTACTCATATAGGTTAACATGATTTTGATTTATTTTATTTCTGTATTTGTTTGTTTGATATTGTGTCTAAAAACATACTTTTATCTTTAAAATTTCAATAATTTAGATTTTGTATACTTATTTTATTTTTAAATTCAAAGTGAAACATCAAGGGTTAAAACATAATATAATCAACAACTTAAAGTACATTTCATAATTAATATACATAAACAAGATGTCAAATAAAAAAATTATTTGCGAAAATTAGTTCAAAAAATGGGTCTTTTTATTTGACATCTGTCTTTCCTGCGATTCTTTCTGTCACGACAAATACATATATATATATATATATATATATATATATACATAAAATTAAATATGTGTGTATGTATGTATATATTACAGGTTTACAGGTATTACAGTGCCTTCTAACCCTTTATTTTCTAAAAATATATCAATGTAAACATAAAGAAGAGGGAATGGTAGCATATATCCATGCAAACTTTCTGTTATACATTCTAATCTTCTATATATATTGCTCTCGGAAAGAAAAAAAAGAAAAAGAAAAAGAAAAGAATGAAAGCATTCTATATAGATTACGTTAAATTTTAAGGGCCAAAGTCTGATTCACAAAATCCTTGGGAAACTGCACACTGCTTTGGCATTGAAGCCTGTGTCTGTATAAGAAAGACAAGAAAAAGAGAGTAATTACAAGTTAGATATTTCTACACAATGTAGACCATGCCAACCTCCAAAAGGGAAACTGGGGGGACCTTAAGTGCTACATCAGGGCCTCTACAATTCCTTCTCAAGAAATTGTATCCATAGTTAAGTGCCAATTTCTTTAGGACAGATGAGCCTTGCTTTGCTCTTACATGAGAATGTCCAAGAATGAAGGCAATCCCAGCTTCTTGAGCAGCATAAAGATCTTCCAGTTCTTCCTGCATTTGCACTCCTACCTCAGACCTTGCATCACCCTCAGGCTCATAGTCAATAGCAAACCTCACTCTCCTCTCACTCACTGTTGGTTCCATCTCAATAACATCACTCACACTTTGAACTGTAGGGAACCCAACAGATACACTAGCTTGCTGTACACTCTCACCACCACTCTCATATCCTGGTTGGAAGGAGAAACCAGTTGTTCCAATCACAGTTAGTCTGTGACTTGATGATTCATTAGAGTTTGAGACATCATCCTCAATGCTCATGCTACTCCTCCTACTCCGGTACCAATCATATTGGATGAAATCTGCAAGCCTTGCTACTAGTTCAGACTCAAAGGAATCAACATCTTGATGAACATCACGGTATCCATATCTGACTATACACCTATAGGACCGATGAGCAGGAGGTCCTACACGCCCCACAAGATACCTCTCAGCAGCAGGAACATGAGGGACAGGCACTGATTTCACACACACAAACACAAGGATGCGATGATATGCAGGGAGGTTGGTGACAAAGCGGGAGAAGTTTGCTGGGATGCCAGCAGTGAGGTCTGTGAACACTAGTCCTATTCCTGGAACTCTAGCAATTCCCAAGCTAGGACCTAAGGCTAGAAGCCAATCCAGTGATACCTTGTTGTGAAGGTCATATTCATATTTTCTGATGGTTGCGTAGTGCCAAAGGAACATTATAATCATGAGGAAGAGGGCTAGAAGGATAGGTAACCAAGCACCCTCACAAAACTTTGTCAGTGAAGCTGAGAAATAGAGCAGTTCAATAGAGCCAAAAAACAACAGGAAGCAGAGTGCTACAATGGGGGGTTTATGCCAGCAAACTACGATTACCAGCGAAGTAAGGCATGTCGTTACCAGCATCACAGTCATCACTGCTAATCCTGCACCCAATAAAGATTGATTTAAATGTCATTCTAATTCACACAAGATACCTAATATCTCTGAAATTAAGTAATCTCCAATTCACCCAGGGAAAGTAAATGTTAACAGTCAACAATAAGTAGGGTAAACCCCAAGGATCTAGCAAAAAAACTATGATCGTGCAAAGAAAATTTCAAACTTTGTAAAAAAGGAAAATACATGATTCAGTCAGTGATGCATAAATGTAGTAGTTACCTGAAGCATTTCCCATGTGTTTTGTGTCCCTAAATCCAATGGTCACAGCTATACAGAGGATCATCAGTAACCAATTAATTTCAGGAATGTAGACCTGACCATGTATCTTGTCAGATGTATGAACAACCTTGACTCTTGGGAAGCAACCTAGAGATTGGCTCTGGTTTATGATAGAAAATGTTCCGCTGATGATTGCTTGGCTTCCCACAACTGAAGCTAGAATTGCTAAGATAAGCACTGGCCACCTCACACTTTCTGCAACCAAAACATTGTATAATGTTTTCTATAATATGCTCATACTTCCAGGAAACTGACAAAGGCATTATAGATAAGTTCTATACACCACATTGCCAGGAGTTTTTCCATCTAGCTATTTATGTGGCTTCCTTCCAATTTTACTACCTTCAGACTAGAAAATAAATGTGAAGTGAGCTTACCTGGAACTGAGACATAGAAACTGATTTGGAGTTCAGAATCATGATGGTGTGACAAATAAGCAGCTTGTCCCATGTATGCCAATATAAGCGCAGGATATACCAGAAAGGTGAATGCAGTCTGCACATGACAAACTGTTAGAAGACCTTTTCCTGGTTAAAAATGACCTTCCAGGCCATAAGTGCTGTCAATATTCCAGGAAAGAAGTAGGGAAATAGAAAATGTGAAAATATAATTAACCAACCTGAATGGCCATATATGAGAAATGGCCAAGATCAGCAAACATAGCTTCTGAGCCTGCACACAAGGTCAACATAAGAAGTCCTTCATGTGCCAAACAACATCATGTTGAACCAACCATAGATACTTTACAATGCTCAGCGAAAAAATCAAATATATTGGGGTCAAAATCTCTTGCTTTTATAGTGAAAGTAAACTAAATTTGTTTATGTAAATAACACCATGCCGTTGAATATTTTTAGGGGAATAATAATACTGGAGCATCCCGAATCGATTCAAAAGTCTCACTAAAATAATAAGAGAAGAGTTGATTCAAAAGTAAATGTTCACACAGAAATTAATCTGAATCGGTTTTGACAAACTTCTCCATTAGTATTTCTAGAAGAAAAATAAAATAAAATTAAAATGAGTTTCTCCACAAATTAAAAGTAGCTTATACATAAGCTAATTTGTTCAAGGTCCATTCTTATATTTTACTTGAACACAAGTTAATTTAAACTTATAGATAAATTTATTTCATTTTTTTTCTTATGTTGTTCTCCAAGAAGTACTTATGCAGAAGTTTCTCTACACATGCTCTATCTCTTAATTAAATCATAATTTTGACCAGGTTGCAGAAAAGACAACTACACAGCATATGTATTTTTGTAGATAGGCAGAGTTTGGAATTTAATGAATATGTTATGCAGGAGTGCCGTCCAAGATATTATACTTAACCATATATATGAATTTTCAATATTTACCTGTGATGCACAACAATATTCCACCCAAAGACATCCATCCACTTATCCTTGTCTTCTTCAAGAACTTGAACATATAATATGGCGAAAGAGCTTTATATACATGTGGATTCCATTTGAATATATTATATAAACCAAGTGTGCTGATGCACAACAGCCATGCTAACACAATTGGAGCAAAAAGGAATCCCACCCTATGTGTACCATAGTGTTGTAGTGCAAACAAACAGACCAGTATGAAGCAAGTGATGGGAATCACAGCATCTGCAAACGCATATCAATAGGTTCAAATACAAAAACAAGGAACAAATCCTGCAAACTGACCATTTCAACAGTTCTGATAAGCTATGAGTGAAATGACTACTTAAATTTTTTTTACCTTCTTTTGACTAGGAAACAAACTTCAATAGCAATACAGAGAATGACATCAGTGAAACTTACACTGGTGGTGTTTCTTGGACATAGATACCTCAAGACCAGATACTGCCGAGAAAACTACACAAATGGATGGCCAATCAAAAATTGATAAGAAAATATTTGTATCGAATATGGTTAATAAGGTGGAATCTTACCAGAAATAGCTGGGGTAAGTAGTCCATCCCCAATTACCATACAAGTGCCAAGAAGAACCACAATTAGGAGAGCTGTATGCAAGCCCTTATATTTCTCAAGAACCATCTTAACTCTAGAACTATCTTTCTCTGGAGGCTCCTCCATCTTATATGTAGAAAGCGCTTCATCCGCATGTTGTCGATTTGGTAGGAGACTAACTTTGGCATGCCTACAAATCAAGGAATATAGAGCAAATGTACCCCCTGCACAACCATGCAAGAAAACCATCAAAAAGAGTTGAAGCAGCACAAGGGCTTCCCTCATGTTCATTCAAATGCTTACCCTCTCCATTATCATCAGCTCGAAGAACTACAAAAACGTATTTGAATAGCGGCACCAGTGTCAGAGTCCAGAACACAAAAGAAAGGGCACCAAAAATCTCTTCATTGGTCTCTGAATGTTCAATATCTTCCGCAAATGTGCTCGTGTACACATACAAAGGAGAAATGCTCAAGTCCCCATATACCACACCAAGGCTCTGATAGGCCAAGAGCATAATAGTCTTCCAAGACTCCTTCTGAAAGGAAATTTGCAATCTTACTCTTTCAGTATTCATTTTGAACTAAAATTTTATCAGTCAATGAAGAAACCACATTGCACTAAGTTAATGCACTAACCTTTGAGGTATCCCAACACTTGCTGGATTCAAGATCCATTGGCTTCACTTCTGAATGGTAGAAGGTATCAGCTTAAAGCACAGTTGTAGGTGCAGATCTGCCCTGTGCAACAGCACCAGCTATGTTACATAAACCGAAGGAACTTGCACTCTGAAACAGGAGAATAAAGGAATCTCAGACCAACAATTACAACCACCCATCTTGTGTGCCCACAATCAGAGGTGATTAGAAGAAGGAAGACATTCACTCACTTTTGGATAAACTCACATGACATCCATATCTCTGTCAAATCTCCCTCAACAGTGGGCACAGTTTTTTATTTCCTCAAAAATTAAGAAGGCCAGAAGAAACCCAAAAAGCAGTATTCCAAAGGTGATATTTTTTCATTAAATCACAATTCCCATATAATATATTCAAAGGAAATGGTGGTGCAGCAGAAGAAAAAAAAGGTAAGATTAAAAAAATATTTGTGGGGAAAAAGAATCCACAGGTTGTGTTAATCAGATACACTATAGCTAGAACCACCCAGGCAAAGAAAGTGCATTTCATCCATCCCACACACAATCATTCAAATAACCAGTTGTATCATATCATGTGCCACCTTATTTATCATTTGGCTTTTTGCTTTCTCTTTTAATTTTACCTTCTACCCATTTAATTTTCATTGCTGTGGCTGGACCATGGAGAGATAATAAAAACAAACACTTCACTATTAGCTGATAAGTCCAACAGGAATGATTAAGCCTTAGAGAGAAAGGAAGCACCTTAGGAAATTAATCTCTAACAGAACTAGGAGTTGAGACAATGATGGAGATGAAGACAGAACAAAAAGAAGATAATTTTGCGGTCAATTATTATGATGAATGGATACATAAAGTCACATAGCAGCAAGCAGGAAAAAAGAAAAACAAGAATATAATGAGCCAACCGTCCCCATGATGTTGACACAAAGCATGATCACGTGATTTAACGACAGTTACAACTTCACTAGTCCAAGCCCCTGCCCCAAATCAACCCAATTTGGAGGATCACTTATCGTTTTTGATTTCCCTTCTCCCTCACATCACATAATTTATCTACCACAACTCTCTTTTCTTCATCTTAGCTTTTCACCTCATTTTATTTATTGTATCCATTGCCAACCAAACTTTCAAAATTCATACTTCCCCACCCACCTACCTACCCTTTGAAATTCTCTTCAATCAGTTACTAGTTAGTGGATGACCCAGTTAGAAAAAAGTAGGCTTTCAATATATAAAAAAATAGAGTAACGTTTTAACTGATGACTTATCTAGTGTGCTTGAATTACCGTTTTGTAACGTTAAATTGACTTTTGTTTTGAATTTCCTTCTTTGATTCAACTGATATGCCAGCACACATAGCCAAATGGGGTTAAAAAAGAAAGAGTGAAATTAATGTCTAAGAAATTATACTTAGAAAACGAGGGGATGGACCATAATGCTGCAGTGAGCATGATGGACTGAAAAAACAAAGGCATGTGCATGACTATAAATGCTACATTTTGAAAGGTCATGGTACCTGAACAAGTGAACGTGCTCCTCACTTTCTCCACCACCCAACTCCAGGATTTTTACAATTCCTTTATTGAGACATTAATGCCAATCTTTTCCCTCTTGCAGCAAACCAACTATGCTCTTTTTCAGTCACTTTATCCTATTTGGCATTCACCCAAATCAACTTTTTTGACCCTCATAGCTTTGTTTCAATCACTTCAAGATGGGAACCGAACGGGATCACGCAGCATCTAGCATCGTCCCAAAGTCGTAAGTTGTGCTCGTGAAAATCACTACTTCACTTAACACGTTGTGTGAAAACGAGTTATGAATCTATCACATATTTATATCATGGTTCAACGCATGTGTCACGTGGGAATTTTGAAAGGTAGATGCTGATGAATCCATGAACCGAATCAAACCTTACCTTGATACATCATTTACTTGTGTATGTGTATGTGCATGTTTAGTGGTGTCACTTTTCACTTCAAGCAAAAGGGACAGATACATCTCATCCCGAATTGCAGAGAATTTTTTTTGTTATTTTTTAAGGTTAAAGGATGAGACAATGGTAGAGACACTGTTATGTTGTAGATTAAAAGAACAAGAGTAGAGATAGAGGCTGTTAATTTTCTCTACCAACCGACAGTGACGAATGTCGCCAAATAAATTAATGCACACAAAACAAAAAATTACTATTATTTTGGAATTGTAAAGAGAGTAGAACGTGACTACAATCAAAGGAGGATGTACATTCCCTTGATATGGTATGTGCAATTGCATAGTGACACTGTCACTGTCACTTACAGCTTGTGAAATGTTTTGTTTCTGTTTTTCTAAGAATGTTTTTTTCTTACTCTTGGTTTAAACAAATATAAAGTATGATAATGGTGTTTCTCCAAAAAATAAATATCTTTTATTATAAGCTAAATCCAACAACAAATATCTAATTAGGCTTTATAGCAAAAAATGCAGAAGGGTCACACTATTTCCTGAAGAAAATACATGACAAGGTCCTTACACCATGCATAGGTCACTTTCCATGCTTAATAAATGTATTAAATTGTGTAGTTAGAAAAGACTTTTCCAGCATCAAAGTAAATATTGATCAAAACAACTTGAACTCATAAGATTTCACCATTTTTAGCTCTCATTGCCCATTTACATCTCTTCCTTTTGAGTAGTCATCAACCTTTTTTATATGCATCTCAGCATTATAATTAGAAGTATGGAATGCTAATTAAGAGTGATTAACAGATAACAAATACTATGATTGGACCACAACACAGCATAATCACATTGCTAACAGTGTGGTATACAGTTTTTTTTTTTTTTTTTTTTGTCTCTTTTATTTATTCATTCATTATCAGGGCAGCGTAAAGAGATTGACTTGTTCAAGATATCACATTGTTCGAGAATAAAGATTAAACAACTGTTATAAGGGATATTGTGCTGGAACACGGTTTGAATCTGCAGTTTTTGGTGGTTTTGGGACCAAGCAATTGATAGGTGTTGAGGACTAATCAATTATGATGCAAATGTTATGTTACATCTTCAATGTAATGTTTGGTTAATGGAGGGGGAAAAAAACTGTGATGAATTTATAGAATATGTAAATTTACAGAGCCTTTTGCATGTTTTTTTTATTGGTTGGGAGAATTTATTCATGTTTGCTATATTGTTGATGAACCATTGTTAAAAATAACCTAAATTATATATCTAGTGTGATTTATTTTGAGTTTGTTAAATGAAAAAGATCATGATAACATTAATTATTTATCCCTTTCATGTAAGAAAAATTAACATTAATGAGAATCATTAAATTTAATGCATTTTTTAATTTTCCTCCTTGTTTACTGTGTGATGCTACCTGTATGGTGGTGGTACAATTTTGGAAAACAACAGTTTTAATGCAATAGTTTGACGAGTAAAAAAGCATGGTGTCCCAAAAAGACTTTTCGAATACTGGAAAACAAGTTTAAAAATTACTAATTATGACTAATCAACAGTTATTTCGTATAGAAAAATAAATATACAAATGCTACAAATAATGAAATACAAAATAAAGTATAAAAAGTTCAAAAAATAATTTTTTTATGAACAGATTATAAACATGCAAAATTTGTGTAAAACAATTATATATGAATGTTATAGATATCTCTACATATACTAGATTTTAGATCATATCTCTACTACAACACGTTCAATCTATAAGAATCTTAATTCCTTCTCTAATTAAGAACTAATTTCAATGTCAGATCTCTAATTTCTTAGTAATTTAATCTATAAGTAGATTTTAGAAAAAATAATCACAAGAATTAATTTATCAACTCTATTTTTAACACTTAGATCTATTAATCATTCTAATTCAAATCTAAAATTAAATCATGTTTTTTACACAAAAATCCATCATAAAAAATGAAGCTTAAAAACATAACAGAAATTCAACTGAGGTCAAAAAAATAGATTTGGAAATCATAATATGCCTTGAAATCTTATTACAATATATCCATTGTAAAAATAATACATAGTATCATAAATTTAATATTTGAATCCTATAAAACCTGTCTACTAAAATATGTTAACATTATATAAAATGGACCTTAGGTCTTAAATAAAACTTTGAGTCATAAAAAAAAAAATATATTTTCTGTTTTGGAAACAAATATTTCTGGTAACAATCAAACAAAGTATTACATCCTGAAGAAAAAAAAAAATCTAACAAGAAACTAGGAAGAAACTTGCAGTTGAAAAAGAGAAAAATATATCCCTAATAATCTTCAACTAATTTTAGCAAGAATCTTTTCTACTAATTAAAAATGAGTTTTGCAAGTAAAGGATGTTACTTTACCACTGCATGTTGTTAAAGCTATGAAGATGATCTCCCTTTAAGTAAAGTTGATCTTTCATTTATGCAAAATTTAATATAACTTTCTAAAAATCATTTGCTTCAAAAAGAAATTGTTGTTGTTTGATAAATACTTTATATTGATCTAGAAAATTTTTCACTTTAGTGAATCTTAGCTTGAACTTCTCCACTAATGTTATTTTTGTTTAAACATGTTTAATTTCTAAGTGAGTTTTATAACCAACAAATGAAATGATATAAAATCACTAATAATAATAAATTTAACATATGATGATAATAATAAATTGTATTTTCTAATTATTTTGAAAATGAGAGTCACAACGACTGCTTGTAAAAAATAATTTAAAAATAAGGAGTTGCCATAAAAGATTATTTAAAAAATTATAAAGAAAATAGTGATTGAAAGTAAATTTTGAGTTTGAGTATATATTAGGGAAAGAAGGCACATACAATATGCATAAATAGTATAACTTTAAGGATGTTTTTCTTACTCATTTTAAATATAATCAAATTGAATAAATTCATTTAGAGAAATACTAAAATATTATTGTTTTATTAACCTTTATAAATAAAAAATAACGTTTTATTGTTTTAATAACTGCACTTGGGTCTTCTTGTTTATGGTTATTCTTGCTCATTTGCCAGACCAATTCAGTCCAATTGAAAACACTTTCGATATGTTCTAATTTTAAAAAATAGATTCAAAACTACTTTTGACGTCGTTCATCACATCAACCGTTTGCCACTTTTCTCTCTGTCTCTGTCGTTCGATTTGTACTTTGGATTTGCAGCTTTGCAGTATTGAAGCATTGGGCCTATATCTGGGCTTTGATACCGCTGCTCTTTGACAAATTCTTCCTGCATCCTAATATACGCTTCCTGCATTCTAATATAAATTTTTTAATTCCATAAATATCTCAGCACACCCATCTGGTTCATACGGGCAAAAAAATAAGAACCGGATGGCACCCCCATCCGGTTCACATTTCAAAAAAAATGACAATCGGATGAGTATGTCATCCGGTTATCATTTCAAAATAAAATGACAACTGGATGGCACCCCATCCGGTTGTCATTTTAACTTCATCTGTTTTCAAATCTTTGATTAATCCTTAAAACAAGCAATAAGTAAGTAATTTTTGGTATTTATTAGCAATTAGTAAGTGATATTGCTGATTAAAGTAGTTGATTTGGGGTTTAGACGTTGTCGACGACGAACAGAAGAATTTTCCGATTTGATGTATGAGAACCGGATGGGTTCCATCCGG
>Ga0099825_1006776_pt1 | contig 14185 bp, 6 predicted proteins | sample SiratroredBW_FD_76838 | JGI IMG/M metagenome (GOLD analysis project Ga0099825, IMG submission 76838) | Root nodule microbial communities of legume samples collected from California, USA - Siratro red BW | ecosystem: Host-associated > Plants > Roots > Nodule | place: USA: California | collected... | reverse complement strand
TATATGAATATAGTTAAAAAAAAAAAAAGAAATATAAAGATATACAAAAAATATATATATACAAAAAATATATATATATATATAAAATATATATATATATATATATATATATATATATATATATATATATATATATATATATATATTCTGGATATCCAAATTCTGAAGTCAAGGCACTATATTTATTTATTTGAGGTACTCACAGTTATATACTGAATTTTCAGTTAATTATTGTGCTGTGTGACGGACGCATTGTCCACGAGTTAATATTAAAAAACTCGTGGCAAATGTAATGGGCCCTGACTTGTTGCTTCAATTTATATTATTTTCTGGATTTAATAAAATTTTAATATATTAATAATATTTTTATTATTTTTACTTTAAAATTTATTTATTAAATAATTTTTTTCTCCTTCCTACATAATTAAATTACGTGCAATTAAGAAAAAAATTAATGTTTTTCTTTTTCTTTGTCATATATATTAACAAACTTTTTTAATAAATAATAAAAAGTAATTTTATAAATATTAAGAAATTTTTGTATTTTTTTAACTTACATTATGTTCTCACAAAATTAAATATTTAAAAAAATATGTTTAACTAAATTTTTAAATTAATCATATAGTAAATATCTTAACAACAAAATATCTCATTTTAACAAATTAATAAGAAATAATAAGTATCTATATTTATCATGTAGAAATAATTACCAATATCATTTTTATTATTGTTAAGAAAAATAAAAATATATCATATATTTTGAAAATACCATACATATCTAGATCGGAATTGTGGGGAGTACTCCCTTATTTTTTCTAGTAACTTCAAGCCCCCTTTAGTATTCTTTTTCTTTCTATTATACATAAAGACTTTTTTAGATATTTTAAAAAATAAATATACGTTACTAAATTTTTGTGTATTTTGGTGTATCTAGCCATCCATTCATTTTTGTTATTAATCCCTTTTCATTTTGTTAATATATGTATACTAATTCTGATATTGAAAATTTTAAAAAGGTTGGTCTTTTATACGAACAAAAAATTATTTAATAAACAAATTTTAAAATAAAAATAATAAGGATATTATTGATATATTAAGAATTTATTAAGTATTTATTAAATACAGCAAACAATTTGTATAATATAGGAAAAAACTATCAATATTGCGCTTCTCTCATAAATTAATTTACTTAATTTGTAAATTTCTAAATTAATACTTTAATATATTCATGCATTAGTTTGTTACTAGAAAAACATTTGGAGAGTAGAGTACATGTTTTAACTTTTAAGTTCACCAATAAAAAGTTTGAGTTGAAATATTATTTATGCTTTTAGTATATGATCAGTTTTATTTTTAGTATCTAATAAATTAAAAATTTTAATTTAAGTATCTAAAATACTTATTTTTATTTATTTTAATTTAAATCTCATGAAGAACTATTTATATTTATTTTGATTTAAGTCTATAATTTTGTTCATAGTATCTTTCAATTCTTTAGTTTTTAATCATAATAATTAATATATTTTTCGTTACATATCTATCCTGTGAACATAACGGAAACACTTCCAATATAAATCATTGTCTAATATTGTAGATAATGTAACACTTCAATATTATAACTGAAAAAAAAGTAATAACAGAAGCTTAAACTGAAAATTTAAATTTGCCAAAGATCCCATCAAAGAAAAACTTATTAAATCAATTTGGATATGAAAAAAATTGATCTGGTTTGTGGGTAGTGAGAGTGCAGAAATTGAAATGTTGTTTTTACATATAAATAGAAACGAAAACCGTTAACGTATCATTAACATTCAACATGTGTGTACTTCTATTGAACTCACAAGTGATAACCAAATCCAGATTCTGCGTCCAAGGAAAGGAAGAGCAGAGTTTGCTTCAAGAAGATTGAGATGATTTCATCTCTTTTATGTCTGAATCCCATGATGAAGAGTATCAGGCAGAGGTGATAAGAAAATAAAAAGTCACGTTGACATCTAATATTTATTAAAATAATGTATATACTACATTTTAAATTAATCACTATAAAGAACGACAACAAGAAGTCATCAGAAATTTGTACGTTTATGTTATCTTTCAATTCATAACTTTTCACGTCGACTTTAATATGAGAATGTCTTTTACAATACCTTCTCATCTTGTACCAAATTGAAGACAGAGGATTCAGAACTTGGAAAGGACTAAATTAAAGAAAGAAGTTGTTCATACTAACACCCGGAAGAAATTGTTATTTCTTACAAGCACCGTGTATATATTTAATTTTTTTTATATTATGAGTCTTTCATAGATCGATCATAAATAATGTTTTTAATTTTTTTTCTTATCATAATAGTAATAAGTAACTAAAATAACAAATAAATTTACTAATAATAAATAAATAAATCCTTTTCTCTACCAAACAAGTCATTTGTTTGGGTGATTTTTTCAATTTTTTCATTCCCTTCCTTTCCATTCCTCTTTGTCTACCGAACTGTAGATCAGTGAATAGCACATAAAGTCTAGGGATGGAGGTACTGGCTTTTGAATGGCTTCTCCTTTCTCACTTTCTCTCTGCATACCAACTCTTACTTACTCCACAAACCATACTCACTTAGCACGCAATGTGTAATATAAGAATCATAACTCCTAAGAATCATTGGAAAGTACTTGGAAAACTAATTTATTCAATGAGCAGAGGGCAAAAATTCAAAATACAACATACAAATAAAAATACACGCAAACTTAAATCAATGAGGAGAATAATAATAAAGATAGAAGTGAGAGCCTTTACACTTATGCTTTGACCTTCTGGTTGGGCTGGAACACATACTTAACGAGGGAGTCCTTGATAGACAGCAATTCTGGAAATTCCGTCTTCAATTTCGCGGCATCGAGCTCATTGTTGCTCCTGGGGGCAACAATCACCTTCGCCTGTTCCTCCAGAGTGAAGTTCTTCCAGGTGAAGTTGGGGTCAACGTACTCTCTGTACATCTCCAGAATTTCATTGTGACTAACCACTCCAGGGTTCGTGAAGTTCCAGATCCCAGTCAGATTCCTCTTCGCCATCTCAATGGAGATTGGAAGAAGTTCATCCAAAATAGTCATGGAATTTGGAATGTCCACAACCTTCTCGTATCGCGTGATCTTCGTGATAAAATTGCGCGGATTCGATAAATCGGACGAGATAGGCATCCTCACTCGCAAGGTACACACATTATCGTAGTTCTTAAGCAGATCCTCTACCTGCCGAAACCAGGTAAGGCAATCAATAGTAAAAACCAGATCTAGAAATATTATATAAATTGAACTGTGCGAAAAATTTTAGACTCTAACCATGGCCTTGGTCTTAGAGTAGAAGGAACCGATGAAATTGGGAGTGTCCTCTTCTTTGAAGCCGATTCCGGATCCGAGAGGATGAGCGGAATCGTACTCGAAGATGCAACCGGTGGCGTAGTTGAGGAGGAGGAGGCCGTGGTCGCGGCAGACATCGGCGAGAGTGAGGGTTCCGACGACGTTGGTTCGGATGGTCTCCACCTTGTGGGACTCGCACCAGTCGACGTTGGGCCGGCCCGTGACTCCGGCGGCGTTGAATACGTGGGTGGGCTTGACCTGGGCTATGTCCTTTTCGAGGGAGGCCCGGTCCTCGAGACGGCCCGAGGCGTACTGGAAGGGGATACCTTGGGCCTGGCAGAGGGTGCCGAGGGTGCCACCAATCCAGCCCGTACGGCCGTAGATAAGGAACTTGATCGGGTGGTCCGCTGAGGCGCCGTTGGCTGGGAAGCCCATTTCTTGAGCGTGAAAGAGTAAGAAGGAAGAGTAAAAGAATAAGGTAGATCTCTGTAGTCTCTTCTCTTCTTTCCAACTCTCTTGGCTTCTCTTTCCCTGTCGTGTTTTTTGCCACTCATATACGCCACACACAACACACTACTCTCTCTTTTTTTTTTTTTTCCTAAATAATAATTAATATAAATAATCATATTATCTAATAAATACAAAAGAAGAAGAGAGTTACCTTTACTATAAACGATACACATGATAAATAAGCATAAAGAGTCCCTTTCTCCATCTTTTCCAGCCCCTTTTTTTTATTATTAAAATATACCTAAACCAAATGTAAAGAACATGGCCTCATTCTCAATTAGATCTTAGATGGCATAATGATCTAATTATCCATATAAATATGAATCAACGTATTATAATATTCAAATTTTTAATTTAGGATATTATCATTAAATTTTCGATAAATCGAAATATGTTCAACCTATGTTGTACATGAATAAATTATATAGGACGGAACACTTTACACTAAAATTTAGTAAATTAGGGTTTGATTTATGTGGATTTTGAAAATTCAAAAGGTTTACTTTTAAATATTTCAAAATAATTATTAAAATATTAGACTAGAATGCTATATTTGTTTTGCATTTAATTTGAATGTAATATTAATAGAAGATAACAAATGCAATATTTTACTTCTAATAGCGTGGTAAAAATTATTTACTTATAATATTTTGTAGTAATACCAATATGATCAATTATAAAGAATTCATTTTATATAATAAAATTATTATACAAATTATTTGGATCCATCACTATAAATCTATTATTCAATTCAATTTTAATTGTGTACATTAAATGAGATATAAATTGGATAGGAGAGTTTAAGCTACCTAGTAGAAATATTGTAGTGTCATATAATATCTATAAGCGTTCAAACCAATTTATATTTACTGTGTAAGTTATTTTTAGTCCAGAGTATTATTTTATCCAACTACTCAAAAATTATATTCTATCTCGTATTAAATTTGAAAAATTTAATTTTAATTTCATAATTTCTATTATGAGGTGTATATTATATTATGAGATGGAAGGAAAAATGAATAAAATATATGAAAAAAAATTATTTTTCCATTGAGAACAAAAATAAAGATTTGAATATATAAAAAAATTATATCCATTATATAGGTCTAGTTAAAGAGAGAAAAAACAAATAAAAATATTACAATCTCTGTAAAATAACATAATTGATGACAATTTAATTCTATCATAAACACACAATAACATAATTAATATTAGTATTTTTTTCTTAGAAGTCTTATATCCATATATTCTCAAATTCCACAAGCTAGGAGCAAATATTAAGACCAACTTGTAACAAATATATTATTCTTGAAAGATTGAGAACTTAAGACTTTGATATAAATGTCACTCAGTTGTGCTGTTGGAAGATGAGATAGTGTGATAATTTATTTATATGTTTTTGGTATGCTCCTGACTTTGAAATCTTAAAGAAGATAAACAAGCCATTGAATTTCAATATAATAGTGGTCATTGCTTTGTATTCATTCACAATAACTACTCTTTGATATTGTTCCTTGTTTCTCTGATTTTCAATATATAAAGAATCCCAAAATACACACTAAAATTCGTCACTAATTGCCTTAAATAACTGATTTCATAGAAGACTTGCAGAATGAAACTAATATCAATTATATTATTCTATCTTTATAACATAACCAAGTTGTCATCAATTTTGTCTTTATGATAGAATCAGAGTGTAATATTTATTTTAATTGTGTACATTAAATGAGATATAAATTGGATAGGAGAGTTTAAGCTACCTAGTGGAAATATTGTAGTGTCATATAACATCTATAAGCGTTCAAACTAATTTATATTCACTGTGTAAGTTATTTTTAGTCCAGAGTATTATTTTATCCAACTACTCAAAAATTATATTTCTATCTCGTATTAAATTTGAATAATTTAATTTTAATTTCATAATTTCTATTATGAGGTGTATATTATATTATGAGATGGAAGGAAAAATGAATAAAATATATGAGAATGAAAAAAAAATTATTTTTCCATTGAGAACAAAAATAAAGATTTGAATATATAAAAAAATTATATTTATTATGTAGGTCTAGTTAAAGAGAGAAAAAACAAATAAAAATATTACAATTTCTGTAAAATATCATAATTGATGACAATTTAATTCTATCATAAACACACAATAACATAATTGATATTAGTAGTTTTCTCCTAGAAGTCTTATATCCATATATTCTTAAACTCCACAAGCTAGGAGCAAATATTAAGACCAGCTTGTAACAAATATATTTTTGAAAGATTGAGGACTTAAGACTTTGGGATAAATGTCACTCAGTTGCTCCGTGTTGGAAGATGAGATAGTGTGACAATTTATTTCTATGTTTTTGGTGCGCTCGTGACTTTGAAATCTTGAAGAAGATAAACAAGCTATTGAATTTTAATATAACAGTGGTCATTGCTTTGTATTCATTCATAAGAACTACTCTTTGATATTGTTCCTTATTTCTTAACACACACTAAAATTCGTCACTAATTGCCTTAAATAACTTATTTCAGAGGATATGGATAGAAGACTTGTAGAAGTAAACTAATATCAATTATATTATTCTATCTTTATAACATAACCAAATTGTCATCAATTTTGTCTTTATGATAGAATCAGAGTATAATATTTATTTTTATTTCTTTTCTTTTCATTAGTTAGACCTATAATAGGTACATTGTCTGTATATATATTTAGCTCTTTACTTCTGTTTTCAATAGAAAAACAAAGAGAATATTTTCATTCTCATATTCATTTTTGTTCATTTCTTCATTTTATAATATGATATTTATTTTATAATATGGTATCATAGCATTGATTTCAAAGCTTTTATTGCTACATTTATTCTTGATACTAGGAAGACGATATATTTTTAAAGTCGGCAGTCACTGTGGAAAGACAGGACATATGATTGATATATGCTATAGAAAGTATGGTTTTCTACACCTTAGTTCAAGTTTAAAAATAAAAAAGCAGATTGTAAGCAGAATCATGAAGATTCAAAGTCAGAAGTACATTATCAGCAATTTGGTTAATATCAAACATTGTTAGCCCTTCTATAGCAGTCTAAATCTAGTGGCAACACTTCTAATCAAATCTCTATTATTCCTTCCATCATGACAACACACATTGGTAATTACTTTATTTTTTCTTTTAGTTATTGGATTCTTGATAGTGGTGCTACTGACCACATTTGTTTATCCTTGACTGTTTTCACTTCATATCATTAAATTAATCCTATGAGTGTCATATTACCAAATGGAAATCAAGTCATTGCCAACTTTTCTGAAAGTGTTTTTCTCAATCAACTCAATCAAAATCATGTTATAAATAATGTTATGTATATTTCTAATCTTACTTTTAATCTTCTTTCAATAGCAAATTTGATTGATAATTTATCGTGTGTGAAACATTTGAATCTAGTGGTCGTCACATTCAAGACAAGAACTCTTTGAAAATTATTGGTTCAGCTGATATGCAAAATAGACTTTATATATTCAGAGTCCCTTCTTATTAGAAACTTCAAATCAAACTTATCAAATCTTCACATATTACCAATACTGTCAATTTTACTATTAGTGTTCTCAAAACTCTTTGGCATTTTCGGTTATGGCATGCTTCAAATAAATCCATTGATGTTATGAAAAGCAAATTTTCTTTTGTTAAATATAACAAATCTTTTATTTGTGATGTTTGTCATTTTGTAAAGCAAAAAATATTTCCCTTTCCTCTTAGTGCATCTAGATCTAAAAAATGTTTTAATTTGATTCTATCATAAAGATAAAATAACATAATTGATATTAGTTTTCTTTTAGAAGTCTTCTATCCATATCCTCTGAAGATGTCCTAACCAAAAATTTCAAAAGGTTTCAAGATCACTAGTAGTAAAATTGAGAGTATTGGTGATATGTGGGGATTTGATAGGTTTGATTTGAAGTTTTTGATAAGAAGGGATCATGAGTATATAAAGTCTATCTTCGAATCTCAGGCAAACCAATCATTTTCAAAGAGTTCTTGTCCAAATGTGACAATCACTAGAGTCAAATGTAATCGCACAAGATAAATTATCAATCAATTTTGTTACTAAACGAAGATTAAAAGTGAAGTTAGGAATATAGAGAACATTATCTATGACATGATTTTGATTGAGTGTATAAAATAATTGACAATGACTTGATTTTCATTTGATAATTGGATACGGATTGGATTAATTTGATGATAAGAAGTGAAATGAGTCAAGAAGAAACAAATGTGATCATTAGCACCACTATCAAGAATCTAAGAATTAAAAGAAAAAAAGAAATTTGTTACCAATGTGTGCTTTCACGTTGGGAGGAATAACATAGATTTGATTAGAAGCATTATCACTCGATTTAGATTGCAAGAGGGCTAACAATGTTTTGTTTAGGAGTAAAACAAAATTGTTGAGAATGTACTTTTGACTAGTTCTGACTTGTGTTATGAAAATATTCAAGTAGAAATCTAAATTGTAATTTAATCTAAAAAAACTTATATTAAGATGAGATACCATTATAAATATATTCGGTGATTATATATTATGTGATATGTTGTTAGATGTATAAATAAAGGATGATATAATATATAATATAAAAATTTATATAATTGATTTTATGTCTTATTTTATTTACTTTAGCTTATCAACCAACATAAAGTTTATTTAAAGAGTTCAAAAACTTATATATATATATATATATATATATATATATATATATATATTTCATAGTTAATTTAAATAATTTAAAAATAGATATAATTTTTTTAATATATCTCTAACAATATATTGAGATTACTAAGTATACACAATTATCTTTCTTTTTTAAATCTTAGTAACCCAATTCAATTTTTGTTTTTTAATATCTCTTACGTCAAAAGATTACAGAAAAGACAATATAGAACATATTTTTTAAAAAAATATTTTTTTGTAATTTTATAATTATAATATTTAATAATGAATCAAATTATTTTTTAAATTTTAAAAATTATTATATATATATATATATATATATATATATATGATAACACATATATTTTCGTTAGTTAATAATAATAAATATGATATCATATATATATATATATATATATATATATATGTAATATTAAAATAATAAAGTGAATATAAGAATATTTATATTATTTACATTAATATAGAGCTCACGTGTCTTTGATGATAAAAAATTAAACAGAGGTTATGTGTATAATACTTTCTAAAATACAATACAAGATACATAATATTTAATTGATTTAAATAAATATAAAATTTGACTGTTAAACTCTAAAATAGATATAAAATAAATATAAAATATAAATATAACATATTTGACGGATTTAAACTTTTTAAAATTAAAAATACAATTTGATAAAAAAAAAGAATATATAATTATTAAGCTCGTGTACTGCTAAACTACACATTATTTTATACTTGTTTCTCACTTTCTTCTCTACTTCTACCTCATCCATCAAAACGAGAAAGAATCGTCAAACATGTTTTGTAATAGCAGCAATAAAAGATACGCACCAAACATCGAGCGCATAAAACACGTAACAGAAACTTCAGAACCACGGAGCTCTGTTGTGTGTCCACCGACAAACCACAGTGGTTACGCCCCCAGAATTACCGTCATAAAATTAACCACACATAACAAAACATTGTCGACAAAGTAGTTTGTTACTTGGGTTCTTAATTTTGGGTCCAAGCATTTAATAGTAGTTAAAAGATTACCACTTTATTCTAAAATGAACTGCATTGATGAGAAGAGATTGGGGATGAAACAGAAATATCAAATTCGTCTTGATTACTATCTTGTTTGTCTTTGTACCTCTTGTTCGTTTTGGATCTTGTCTACCATAGGGGGTTGTTCTTTAACATCTGTCACCAAGAGCTAAAGAGTGTGTAAACTTTTAAAAGCAGTCTTCATTTCTGTCAACTTTTTACTGTCACTTGATTTGACAATTTCCCGAATTTTAAAAAAGTAAAGGATAAGATCATGATATTCCGTCTTTAAATTCTCAAATGTCGTTTTTCCTTCACCCTGTCGTATCCTGTATTTGTCACTAAAACTTTAAAAATGGTTAATTGGTTGTCTAGGCATTCATATCATCTTGTAAGCATCAGTATTAACAACTGACCGGGGAAACAAAAAAGCCTTCATTTCATTAGCGGATTGGTCCTTAAAATTCCCTTTGTTGTTCTGCAAAAGTAATCCTACCCAAAGAGCACAAGCCTTTAGAAAAGCTTGCATCCTCACTCACCACAAATTATAGTTATCTCCTTCAGAGAATGGAGACGTTGGTACTCGTAAATGTAACAGATAAAGTACAACACAGTTTACACAATATAATACCTTTTCCATAGCCAGTCAAATAATAGCACACAATTTACAGATAGGCAACACTTGAAATGGAGGCAGCACACAGCAAGAAGAAAATTGTGTCGATTATATAGTCCAGGAATTTACAAACCATAAGTTTTGTAAGCAATCTTATGTTATAGCGATTCACCTATGATCTACTGCACCAGACTGGAATCCTTAGTGAGAATACTCCCTGTCAGCAATCAGCATAAAGTTATTAAAACTATACATTTACAAATATTGCTATATCTTTTCGAATCAGGTAGAAACTAAATCTCTCTACCTCTTGCGCTTGGACTTCAGAGAGGTGACCGATTGAGAGTTGCTGTGCCAGTTGCGTTTCCTTTGGTTGATGAACCAATTATTGATTTGCTTCAGCTGCAACCCCGTCTCCTCCACAAGTTTTGCCTTGTCATCTTCCTGAAAGAATTACAAATTTAGCAACATTTAATTCAAGTCACACCATTTAGCTGGATATTAAGAGCATTTAGAGTATAGTTACACAATGATTGATACCCAATTGCTCAAGCAGAAGAGGGTTTATTCTCTACTTACAGTTGGGTAGGGCCACTTAGCATGTTGCTGCCACCATGCCTTTAAAACCGATGTTGTGTCACCAGGCAATTTCCCAGCTCTCCGTTTCCTTAGTATTTCCTCCCTAACATCTTCAATTCTTGACTTAAAACCCTGAAGATATTAAATGTCGTCTGTGATTCAAACCCACTTAAGGAGGAAAAAAGAAATTGTGAATGACACGCTTGCACGAACAGCATGCACATTGATTATTGAGTTCTAAGAATGACCTGCTTGAGCTCAATCTTAAGCTCCTGACGAACTCTTTCCATGAGGGACCTTTCAGATTCTGTAGGAAGCAATGGACCAAATCCCATCATGTCATGCCCCTCAGCGCTGGACTGATCTAAAGACCCATCCATTTGAAAATCCTCTTCATCATCTGACATTGTTGCACCTGATCCTTCTCCCAAGCTCACTCCTGAATTACAAATAGCCAATCTGATATATTGAGTTTGAAAAAGTTTGGAGGAAGAAAAGGTGTTTCATTTTTTGTTTTATTAACTAGATTTCAACATATACATACATACACATGTACTTTTATATCATCAGCGTCGTTGAATATAAAGGATTAATATTAATGTGTAACTAATATCAATACAAAAGACTAGATCCAAGTTCAAATTGGTAATAAACACAACTCTTTAGAAGAGTGTTAATATAACAAAAGATTATAACTCAGACTTGAAATAAATATTATTATGAGTACTCTCCTTAATGGAGGAGTTGAAAAGAAAAAAGCTTACACAACAACTATAATACTATAATAACATTCAACTAGAAGGACATATATATGAAAGCGGCATCAAATTAACAACCAACTAAACAATTTCGCATCATTTTCTTTATTTCTACCTTTGTATTAAACAAACTTCATTAATTAACTATTAACTTTAAAGGATACTTGCTACATTTCTTAATTTATTCAATAAATATTAATATTAAAATTTCTTCAACTAAAATTCAAAATAGTTTCAAATATATTTTTATTTGTAAAGAGAGACCATTATTTTATGGTCATTCTTAGAACACTTCCTCGTGTATATTCGTTCCCACCACAGTTCCATCCTTCCTACCCTACCAAACATACTGCACGTGAGAAATAGTCATTAAAAGAATTCATCTATTGATTTGGGACACTTCTATTATTCTAATTAATAAATTATTTGTTTATTAATTATTATCCTTTATAAAAAAAAAATTAACCAAAAATATTTTTGGGATATGATTGTAAGAGCAAAAAAGTTGTTTAGAGATATATTTTTATAATGAATAAATAATAAAAAGTTTACCAATAGTCATAACAGTTAATTATTTTATTTCATTATAAATTTTATCTCTATCGTTATATTATATAAACTTTCTAAGATTAGAGATTGATAAATGAGTTGTTGTGCTGCCCAATTATATTCATGTAGAGGTAGTAATTAATAGATCAAGATAAACCAAATAAATTCTTCACCAGAATAACTATATTATTTTCTATCTTTTATTTAACTCTTTTTTCGTATTTCAATTGGATTTTGATTAATTAAGAGGAGGTGTTTTCGATGTATAGATTCAAACTTTGAGAGTCCTAATAAAGTGCTTGAGTTTTTGAAAGTGTATAACAATAGTTTTGCCAGAGATACTTGATTATAGTGTATATTTCATTAGACTAGTAATTTAGAGGGATAAAATCTACTGTGGTGAATAAATTTATATCTCGTGATATAGCAAATATTTGGTGTTTGGGAGTACTTTTAAATATAGTATGAGTTTCAGATGATATTATATATATATATATATATTATTTGTTAAATTTGTTTCTCTAGATTAAAAACAATAAAAAAAAGTCATATCCACAAATATTCGTGGTAAAATTGGTAACGAATGGATACTTTCAATAGATACATGAAGATAATGAAACATACACTTTGATTATTCACTTGTTCATGGGTGAGCATGGATACTATGTATCTAATAAAAAATACTTGTTACATGCTAATTATTATTAGTGAATTTTATTTAAATGTTTTTTTTTAAATTAAGTGATCAAAATAGAGTTATTGATAAGAAAAATATTAGTTTAAAATTTAATTTTAAATATTTTTTATTTATACTTACAAAATTGAAACTACTTTTAAAAAGATTGACTTTTTAAAGTTTTTATTTTATAGTACAGCTTATTTAATTTGTATTTTAAAAAGACTAAATTTATTTGCACTAATATTTTATCATGTGATTTTGTTTGAATTGTACTTTAAAGTTAATTTTTTATTCAAATTATATTTTTTGAATTAATTTTAAATAATTTTATTTAAAATAAAAAATAAAAATATTTGTAGGTATCACTCACAATTATAAAAAAAGAAAAATCTACAAATACTCGGTAGGTAGTTAAATGAATAATAAGATAGACATTTTTATCCAAATCATTGTTATTCCTACTCTAAAATGATATGAAATCGCTCAAGCAGTAAACTGCCACTCAAGCGATGAGTTATCACTACATGCATGTTTCAATGTCCCTCAAACATTATTATGAATGTTTAAGTGATAAGTGATAACATATCGTTTAAGTTATTAGTTAAGATTTTAGTAAGAGAGATATCAAGATTATTTCCTCTCCTCTCAAAAAAGTTACAAGAGATTGTGCAATCTTTGAGGTTTGATGGTGATATACAGTGGTTTTGAACTATGCAACTTCATATCTTTGTTAAGCAACAATGTGGCCATTCAAGTGTTGGTGTTTGATAGTTTTGAACCTGTGTGGATTATACTACAAGTTTTCTCACTCAAGCACTAATGTGAAGTTTGAGCAATAGAAGAGAATGATGGTTTATCAAATAACAAGTGAATGTTCAAGTAAGAAAAAAAACTAAATTAATTTTATCTCCTATGAATCATGTGTCACCAAAGCGATGAAATGTTGTTCAAGTAAGTGATATAATGTATATTAAAGATAAATATTTTGTGGCTTAATATTTAATATTTAGTATATGATATTGTAACCCTTTATTGGTGTGTCTTTAGAGATATTTATAAATTAAGACATCACAAAAATGTTTGTATATTAGTTTGTTACAAAGTATGTGTGATAAATTCTCCTAACAAACATAAGTTGAAGATAAAACTTTATATGCTTAATCTTTAGTAAAATAAGTTTAACACGAGTCTTCAAGTAAGAAGCATTTATTGGTGTGATAAAGTATCATGTATTATCACATTATTGAAAACCAATTGAAAAATTTTGTATTCTTATATATAAGTGTATTTTATTGTAGTAATCCTTAAAGTAAAAATGTGCATATATGTTGTATGATATATTTTTTATTGTATAATACTTAAATAATTAACTCAACCTTATTTTTATATATATATATAT
>Ga0099825_1006774_pt1 | contig 14194 bp, 9 predicted proteins | sample SiratroredBW_FD_76838 | JGI IMG/M metagenome (GOLD analysis project Ga0099825, IMG submission 76838) | Root nodule microbial communities of legume samples collected from California, USA - Siratro red BW | ecosystem: Host-associated > Plants > Roots > Nodule | place: USA: California | collected... | reverse complement strand
TTACTGAATTTTATATCAACATATAATTGGTAAAACCCTGTTGGCAGTGGAAGTCACAGTCTTGACTGGACTCTGGGCATTCAAAGTCTTGGAGGTTCATCTCAACTCGCCTAAAGGGTAAAATCTTATAAATAAACCACTCTGATACTTAAAAAAAATTATTTTAGTGAATTGATAAAGATTCTATATATAAAAGGTATATGTGAAATGATCTTTCAATTTATCCAAAAGTTTTGAAAAGATTATCTGATTCACTCATGGGAGATTTGATAGAAAATATAATTAGGTAAGATACCTCGGTATGTATATTATTATATACTATATTACATTATAGAAACTGAATTAATTTACTGTAAATTTGACACGTATCCTTAATAGTCATTTAGATTATATTTGGAGAAAATATTAACGATATAATAAGATATAGATAAGAAAAAAAAAAGATTAAGGTGAAAGAAAAGGGAAAACAGGAAGTTATGGTGGAAAGAAAAACCTAAGATACATAGGAGGAAGTAAGAAGCAAGAAAAAAAAGCAGATCTAGTCCACTCACCAACTCCCTCTCTCAACCCTTATTTATACCCACACTCCTCCTTCATTCTCCTTCGTCACTCACACTCCTCTCTCTCAAACCCCCACTTACTCTCTCTCTCTCTCTCTCTCTCTCTTCTTCCTTTCGCCGCGCAGCCATGTCTCTGTTGGTCGAGAAAACCACAAGCGGCCGTGAGTACAAGGTCAAGGACCTTTCTCAGGCCGACTTTGGCCGCCTTGAGATCGAGCTTGCGGAGGTTGAGATGCCCGGTCTCATGGCTTGCCGTACCGAGTTCGGACCATCTCAGCCCTTCAAGGGGGCCCGCATCACCGGCTCCCTCCACATGACCATCCAGACCGCCGTCCTTATCGAGACCCTCACCGCCCTCGGCGCCGAGGTCCGCTGGTGCTCCTGCAACATTTTCTCCACTCAGGACCACGCCGCTGCCGCCATCGCCCGCGACAGCGCCGCTGTCTTCGCCTGGAAGGGTGAGACCCTTCAGGAGTACTGGTGGTGCACCGAGCGCGCCCTTGACTGGGGTCCCGGCGGTGGTCCTGACCTCATCGTCGACGACGGTGGTGATGCCACCCTTCTCATCCACGAGGGTGTCAAGGCTGAGGAGTTATTTGAGAAAACCGGGCAGCTCCCTGACCCCGCTTCGACCGACAACGCTGAGTTCCAGATCGTGCTTACCATCATCAGAGATGGGTTGAAGACCGACCCCACCAGGTACCGCAAGATGAAGGAGCGTCTTGTTGGGGTTTCTGAGGAGACCACCACCGGTGTGAAGAGGCTCTACCAGATGCAGGCCAGTGGGACTCTTCTGTTCCCTGCCATTAATGTGAACGACTCTGTCACCAAAAGCAAGGTATTTTTTTTTTTTTTTGCTTTTCGCTCTCTTTTTTCCCAGATCTGTTGCTTTTTGCGTGTTTAAATGCTGTGGTCGATTCAGATCTGTCGTTTTTAATGGGGTTTTTTGGCATTGGTGAAATGGGGTATTGAATCTGTGAACTGATTGACTAAGAAGTTTGGATTTTTTTTTAATCTGAAATTAGGTTAATGTTTGTGGTATGATTTTTCATCAAGGAATTGAATTGAAGCAGCTTTAGGTTATTTTTTACACTGAATTTTACTGTTAACTGACTTTTAAATCCCAATCATATACTATATCGTATCAAAAATCAATTTTTGAAATTTTCACCCCCAAACTAACTGATGTGGGTCATTGGGTTTCTAATTGACAGTAATTGGATTTTGCATTTTTTGTTTGTGTTTTGTTTGATTAACCTTTTGATCTGTGGTTTGTGACAGTTTGACAACTTGTATGGGTGCCGTCATTCTCTCCCCGATGGTCTGATGAGGGCTACTGATGTTATGATTGCCGGGAAGGTGGCTGTTGTGGCTGGATATGGTGATGTTGGCAAGGGTTGTGCTGCTGCATTGAAGCAGGCTGGGGCTCGTGTCATTGTGACTGAGATTGATCCCATCTGTGCCCTTCAGGCTCTCATGGAAGGCCTTCAGGTTCTGACCTTGGAGGATATTCTATCTGAAGCTGATATCTTTGTGACCACCACCGGTAACAAGGACATTATTATGGTAGACCACATGAGGAAAATGAAGAACAATGCCATTGTTTGCAACATTGGTCACTTTGACAACGAGATTGACATGTTGGGGCTGGAGAACTACCCCGGTGTGAAGCGCATCACCATCAAGCCCCAGACTGACAGGTGGGTGTTCCCTGAGACCAACACCGGCATCATTGTCTTGGCTGAGGGTCGTTTGATGAACTTGGGATGTGCCACAGGACACCCCAGTTTTGTGATGTCCTGCTCCTTCACCAACCAGGTCATTGCTCAGCTTGAGTTGTGGAAGGAGAAGAACACTGGGAAGTATGAGAAGAAGGTCTATGTTTTGCCCAAGCACCTTGATGAGAAGGTGGCAGCACTTCACCTTGGCAAACTTGGAGCCAAGCTCACCAAGCTTAGCCAGGATCAGGCTGATTACATCAGTGTGCCTGTTGAGGGTCCATACAAGCCTGCTCACTACAGGTACTGAGGTGATGATCAATGGAGAGCGAGGAAAAAGGAAAACTGTTTGATGAAGCGGCTTGATTGTTTTATTTTCTTTGGATTTTTTGTGCTAGAACTTGATGTAGTAGAATTTTGTAGAACTTGTGTTCGAGTGGGTGGGACGGGTAAGGAGGTATGCTGCCTGTTGGATTCTGAGACATGAATCCAATTTGGTTTGAAATAAGGCTTGTTTTGTTTGGAGGCTGTGTGCGTTTTGGTTTAACTTAATCTGTGTTTCTTTTCAACATTTTAATATATCAAAAGAAAATAATGAAAATTAAAAAAAGTTCCTGCATGCATCCAGTATCAATTGTATTTGGTGTTACTTTCTTCCTTTAATTTTGCGAAAGAAAAAAGAAACGTTAGTTAATGACAGCACGGTTAACATAATTTATTACGAATTCATGTTTACTTATTTTTACATTTTGCAGACTTACAGCTCTAGTTAAGTAGAATCCAGACCGAGGTATTTTAATTTAATTGAACCCATTTAACCAAAATGGTGAAAAGTGCAGTAATTTTTAATTAGATTTAGAAGTTGTTCAAATTCAAACTTAATTTAAGGAGCCAATAATCATAAGGGGAATTTATTGTATTAGTCTGGAGCTGGCATCACATATACTAAGAAGGTTAACAGATGTTTTAACTGCTTGATCTAAACAACGGAAAATCAATTTCTGTTCTGTTATAATAATTGATTTACAATTTGTCATTGTTAAAATGAATGAAGGGTTTTAACTATAGCAAGAGAAGCATTTTAACTAGGGAGTTTTAAGTACGGAGTCCTGCTGATGCATATTAAAATAATACATAAAATTTCTGTGATATTAAAAATTCATATTAAAGCTTTGCTTTTGCCATCATCACTATTTTATTTTTATGTTCATTATATTAGTATAAGATACATTACATAATGAAGTAAATAGTATTCCATTCCCTTGAAATCAGTATTTTTATTCTTGTCATTATATGAAAGAAATCATAGCACCATGGATGTTTTTGTCCATTTTCATATTTTTTTTCTTATAGCAAATAAAGGCCTTTTCATTCGTAAAAGAAGAAATATAAAGGCTTTTTCATTAGTAAAAGAAGAAATATAAGTACTATTGTGCAATACAATACGATTGTTTTATTAATACTTTTTAGTGAATATTAATAACTTTAATTTGTCCTTGTTATCAAAAACATTAAATGTCACTTCATCTTCTTCTTATACTCTCATTTTCATCAATCAATATTTTCTTAACAATTTTCATAAAAGATCTGTTGGAGGACGCATCTACATCTTCTTAATCTCCATGATCACAAAATTAACTTGATAAGTGCATTCTCTTACTTTTATCATCACATTGTCTACCACCACAAGATGATATTTTATAGATCTATTAGTAAGTTACAATGCCATCCTTATAAGATGAGCCTTTAAAATTCCAATCTTCTTCATGGTAAATAAAAGCATTAAATTGATGTCAATCTTTAAATTCAACAAAACTTTCTTCACAGGTAGATTATCTATAGTCACTAGAATAGTAAAACTACTAGGATCTTTGGATTTTAAGGTAAGGAGTTTTGAATAATGGCAGTGTAACATGCTTCGAGTTCTATTGTTTCTTTATTAATGAACTTCCTCTTAGTTCCTTTATAAAATTAGTAAATAAAGTCATTTGTTCTAAAGCTTATATAGAAAGGATAGTGATATGTAATGTTGAGTCATTAGACAGTCTTATTGGTTCCATACATTAGACAATCTCATCTATATCTAATACAATTATAGGTAACACAAGCGGCAACTTTTAACACGGCTCACAACCACAATTTTTATGTAAAAAAAATCAAAAAGAAAATCTTTACCTAGAAATGAAAACAACACAGGTGTTGCTCATTGGAGTACAAATCGTGGCCTTTTTTCCTTGCGACACATGGACCACACAATGAGACACTTTTATCCCGTGCTCCCTCATTCTCTCTCATTCACATTTTCAAAACTCAAATTTCAAAAACCCTAATTCTATTCTTCATATATTCATCCGTCATTCTCATTTTTTCTCCATTGCCATAACACACACGCACCGTCTCTCTTTCTCTTGCGTTTTCATTCGGTCTCACCCTCTCACCTTCCAAACCTTATTATCAGTCTTTTCACTCATTCACACACTTCATTCTGCTTTGCTTCATTCTGACGGTCTCATCCTTCTCATCTCAAGGAGATGAGAACTGACGTGGACTTGGAGTAAGACATTAGGTAAGATCTAGATCACATTTATGCAATTTGGGGATTTCTTGATGTTATTTAGGATTTTCTTGGATTTAAGATTTGGGCAAAGTGTTTTCACGATTTGAAATTTCTAATTGTAAATAAGTTTGTCTATCATCATTCAGATGTTATTAAGAAGTGATTTGATTTTTATTTGTTATTTGTGTCTTGGTTTTGTTGGCACTGATTTAGATTCAGAGGAAGCATAGAACAGAAAGGAAGAGGCAAGAAATGGAAGATTGGGAGCTGAAGTATTGGCCACACAGAATGTTGTATGAAGAAATTAAGGCAGCAACAAATCAAATCTTCTCTGAGGAGAATGAGATTGGGTTGGTGGGAATGGGAAAGTCTACACGGGTGTTGTGAAAGGAGGGGTGGAGGTTCGTAAATATAGTTAAATTATTCTTTTTTCACTTCTTACAATTTCAAGTTGTGTTACATGATCTATATGGTATATTATGCAGATTTTCAACTTAAGCTACCTCTTACAAGTTTTATATGTGCATTTTACACCATGAATAAAGAAAGAGAAGGCTTTAATATAAAAATATTATAGTTTAATAAGTGATTTGATTTTTATTTGTTATTTGTGTCTTGGTTTTGTTGGCACTGATTTGTATAAATGCATTTTGTGGCCTGCACACGCAGAGTGAAGAATTCTTCAATATAGTTTATGTTTTTATCTTATGGTGTGAATTACATGTAAAGAGGAACTTAAACTTGGTGTATGGTGGGGACAGCGTTGGGCTGATGTGCTTAATATCTCAGATAGTGTATGATGGAGGCTGTCATGTCTTGGGGTATGTGCATAAAGAAAAAAGAACATTACGTTATTTTTTAGTGTCACTGATAATTGATGACATTGTTTCATCATTTGTTTGTTTCTTCTTCTCATTTTACCCTTCACTCCACGTACAAGATCATTCCAAAAGCTCATGCCTCTCGAGGTATTTGTCCTTCCACCTGAACAACCTTTTTCATAATCTTTAATCATTTTGTTTATTTTTCTGTGAAGTTAATTCAATTGGTTTGAGGCCCACAATGACACAAGTGGTGAATGTTCTAGAGGGGAAGAATGAGGTCAATGATTCACAAATTGAGAATATAAATAATTATTTGCTTCAATAGTTAAAATCAAGGGATATATTGTCTGAGTATTCCCAGTACTTTAGTTATGCTTCACACCCAACTTTTCAAGATAACATAACAAAATAGTAGATGTCTATTTTAATATAAAAATTAAATTTAACGAGTAGTTTTGAAATATTCTTAAAAATCTAACATAAAATTCAACAAGTACATTTTTAATTTTAGTTAATGTTTTATTTTAAAATCATTCAACATATAGGAGATACTATAATTTAATTTTAGTTAATGTTTTATTTTAAAATCATTCAACATATAGGAGGAGATACTATAAAATATTATAGTAGTTTGTTTAAACTTGAAATAAACATTTTTAAATAAGTAATTTTAAAATATTTATTTGTTAAAAAAGTTAATAGAATTTATTATTAAAGTAAATAAAAACATTTTAAAATAAGTAATTAAACAAACACTAAAAGTATGTTTATTTATTAAATAAATATTTAAAAATTAAAAACAAAATTATACATTAACTTGAATATGTTCTCCATTTATTATTATCTATCTATATTAAAATAATATAAAAAAAGGAAAAAAAAAGTTAGATACGATTTATTGTTTATATGTGAATTTATATTTTCAATTTTGATAATATAAATAAAAAAAATTATTAAGAACTTTTATATATCTACAAATAATATAATTGAAAGAGTATAAATGAATCTATAATTATAACAATTAGAGATAATATTATTGAATTTAAGAATTCAAAGTAGATCATATTATTGGATTAAAAGAATGCATTGAATATATATATATATATATATTATAAACATAAAAATTGTTTATATATAATATATATAAGCATTTTTTAATCATAAAAGTAAGCACCGTCTGAAGATTGAATTGTGTAGCTTGGTAACTTATCGGCATCAAATATATCATACTAATATTTATATATTGTTATATATATTTATTATTTCATATTTTATCTATCAAGATTATTTGACAAATTTTGAATCTTGAACAATGAAAATGTCATTTTTATCCTGCATGGATCAATTATAAGTTTTTACCAAATAAATAATAATAATAAAATATAAAAAAATACATGGATATAATTTTTTATTTTGATTTAATGAAATTCCATGCCGATAAAATGCTAGTATTCAACATTCATCACATGGTTTAAAATCTTATGTTATGATGATAACAAAATCAAGTTTGAATTTTAATTATTTATTTTAATAATGTTTTGAAAATTTGCAGAAAAAAATAAATAATGCGTTAAGAGTTATTATTTTTAATTGGATTAAAAAAGAAATAGAAAAAAAATTAAAACTTGACGTTGGGCTCGCCATTCTATTTTTCTCAGTTTTTTTTTTTTTTCATTGGTTTGCTGAGTGTTTTATTGGATTCTCTATTGCTGGATTATTGTTGTTGCTTTCCTGAGACTAGTTTTTCCTCTATTTGGTTTGTTGTTGTTGAGGTTATGGATTCGGAATGGAAAGAATGGAAGTTTGGCCACAAGGGTCAAGTGAGTGATGAATGAAGATGGCGTGGAGGATAGATGTAGTTATGTGTGGGAATGGAATAAGAGCCCCCAAATCTTCAATATTGCAAAAAGAGAAAAAACCAAATGGGAGGTGGCAAAAGCAACTTTTCGTGAATGGAGGTGAGGGTAGAGTAGAGTAGTGGAGGTTTTGGAAATTGTGTGTTTGCAGAAGATTTTCATGATTGAGAATGTGGTGGTGCGAAAAGTGAAAAAGAGGTGGTGTGCAAGAAAGTTTCTGGTTTGTCGGCCTAAGTGAAGAAACACGAGGTGCGTGAGAAATGCAGGGGTGTGAGAAGCAGTTATGGCCTTCTGGCCCAAATGAGAGAAAGGGGGTGCGTGCAAGAAGAGGAGGGAGTGTGAGAAACAGTCATCGCCTGTTGACCAAATGAGAGAGAGGGGGTGCGCGCGAGAATAGGAGGGAGTGTGAGAAGCATTCGTGACCTGTTGGTCCAAATGTGAGAGAACGGGTGTGCACAGAAAGAGTAGGGAGTGCGGGAAGCAGTCATGGCCTGTCAGTCCAAATAAGAGAGGGGTGCACAAGGAACAAAAAGGATACAAACGATAAATCTCACTTTTTTTTTATTTTTATGTAAAGCTTAATGGGTTTGGCTTAAACCAAAATATTTTGTATTTTCTGAAAATGAAATAATATGATAAAAAGTATTAAAAACCTAAACTAACTATTTAAAAAGAGAATATTTTTTTAATTTTGTAGTCATTCTATTATCTTATTTTAATTTAAATTTTAATGTAAAATCTAAATATTAGACTCAAACTACAGTTTTTAACTAATTATTTTGAATTTCATTAAAGAATTTTTTTAATTTTATAATATTTATTTTAAAACTTTTTTTTATCATTTTCATTTCTTATCCTTTTTTTAAAATTAATTGAAATTTTTTTTTTAATTTTTTCTAAAGGTAATTTTATTTATTCGAAAAAGAAATTAGTATTGACAACTATCTCTTTTGAATAATATGAGAATTAATTTTTTTATATTATTATAGTTAAAAGATAAATAAAGATAGAAACACTAAATTTGTTCGAAATCAAAGAAAGGCAAGGTACAAAGAAAAAAGAAGGAACCGAAAACCATAAGTTTGATTATCACTCTCAAGAAAAGGGTCATTATTCGAAAGAGGAAAATATTTTTTTTTATTTTTTAAATAAAAGGATTCTGACCATTCACAAGAAGAGGGCATTTCTTTGACAAATCTAAAAGTAAATGAGGTTAAGACCATTCTTTAGGAGCAGACCTCATACCGTCACAACTAAAAATAAAAGTGAGGTTGAGACAATTCTCGTGAAGCTGGCCTCAGATTGTCACAACTGAAAGTAAATGTGAGGTTGAAACCATTCTTGTGGAGCTGGTCTCACACTGTCACAACTGAAAATAAATGTGAGGTTGAAACTATTCCCGTGGAGCTAGCCTAACACCGTCACAACTTAATGTAATACTGAGGTGGAGATCATTCCCATGGAGCTAATCTCACACCGTCACAACTGAAAGTAAATGTGAGGTTGAGACCATTTTCGTGGAGTTGCCTCACACCGTCACAACTGAAAGTAAAAGTGAGGTTGAGACTATTTTCGTGGAGCTGGTCTCACACCGTCACAACTGAATGCAAAAGTGAGATTGAGACCATTTTCGTGGAGCTGGTCGCACACCATCACAACTGAAAGTAAATATGAGGTTGAGACCATTCTTGTGGACCTGGCTTCAAACTGTCACAACTGAAAGTAAAGTGATGTTAAGCCAATCCTAAAGAGAGGGCCCATATTCAAAAGACAGAGTAAGATATCATATGAACACTGACTTTTTTACCCCACTAACACTCTTTTGTCTTTTATTTATGTCAATAAACCTCTACTTTTTAATTCCTGAAATAGTATCTTTTTTTCATTGTATCACCTATTGCAACAATTGTGATTATTTGTGATTTTTTTAAGGTGTTGTCAATTACTAATAATTGTGATTGTTACTTGATTAAAATTAAGATAAAAAATAATATAAGAATATCATTTTTTTAAATAATACAAAGAGAATAAAATGAAATATTTTATAATTATTTTCAATAATTAATCATAATAGGAAAATAAATGATAAATTATATTATTTTGCATTTTTATAATAAATTTAAATCTAATTGTCTTGAATAAAAAATCAAAATTTGTTTATATCAAATATCAAATTTTATCTATATCAAAAATAAAATTCTATGTTTATCAAATATGAAAATTTATCATTATCAAGAATCAAATTTTATCTTTATCAAAAATTCAATTTTATTTTTATCAAAAATCAAATTTTATCTTTCTCAAAACTCAAATTTTATCTTTATCGAAAATTAATTACATTTTATCAAAAATAAATTTTTATCTTTATCAAAAATCAAATGTTATATTTATCAAATATCAAATTCTATCTCTATCAAAACCAAAGTCTATCTTTATCAAAAATCAAAATTTATTTTTATCAAAAATCAAATTCTATCTCTATTAAATTCTAACTCAATCAAAAATCAATTTATATCTTTACTGAAAATTGTACTACTATCACCCAATATCTTCAGGTAAGCTAATATCGTGCTCGAGATTCAAAGACTATTATGCCCAATAGTCCCCGAATCTCAGCCTCCATCTGCAACAACTCGCTAACTGCTCAGATAGTTATCATGAACTTGGACTTAGGCTCATAAGAGCTCAACCCAAAATCTATATATATGGCACTCGTTAAAGGAAGTATCACTCACTCATTACTCATATTTCATACTCATTTATACACTCTCCGTTACTTACTTTTGATCGTTAGAATGTCTTTTCTAGGTGGACCTCTCGGCAGACTTCGGACCTACAACAACTTGATCCTCAAGTACTCGGATTCAGATCAAGTTGGTTCCAGCCCATCTCGTTAAGACACCAGTTTGGTCTTCGATAAGAACAAAAATAAACAAACTAAAATTACAATTTTTAATTTAAATAACAATTTTATAATTTATTATAATTTTTTCTCTAATTTCAATTTTAATATAAAAGTAGATTTACAAAATTATTATAATTTATTTTGCCAAATTTAAATTTATTACAAAAATATAAATTAAAATAAATTATCATTTATTTTCCTATTATAATTAATTAGTTAAAAATACCTATAAAATATTTTATTTTATCCTCTTTGTATTTTTTTTAAATTTTAATTCAATATTTTTATATTATTTTTTATCTTAATTTTAATCAGCTAATAATCACAATAAATATTACAAAAGAAGAAAAACACGTAAATAATCAGGATAACCTAAATCCTAAATAATAATTACAATGAAAAAAAAATGTTATTTCAGAAATTAAAAAATAAAGAGATTGATTAAGAGAAATAAGAAAAAAGAAAAAAGTGTTAATGAAAAAAAAAAAAAAACAAACAGTGTTAATGGGATAAAAAAGTTGACTAACACCATGTGAACTTTGAAATGAATTTTGAAAAAAAAAAAATTAGATATGTTAACGAGGATGCATGCATGATCCTCACTTATTTATTTATTTATTAATTTTTAAATTAAATATTAAAGAAATTATATTTTATTTTTCTTCAACCAAACTATTCCGATTTTAATTTTTTTTCACCTTTTCTCCATTCAGATATTCTCCCTCGGTTTCTTTACTCTTTAGCTTGGTGTTTATATTCAGACATATAGAGGAACGTGATTGCATAGTCTAATCAAAATAAATCAAATATCCTAATATCAATCAATATATATAAAAGTCTTGTATCGTTCATATATGTTTTAAGTTGTGTGATGTGATATGCCTCGGCACGAATGAATTGTCCAATTCACGGTCGATACCACCCACCCACCTACCACCGAACAAAGCGGCGCCTAGTAACTACCACTTAGACAATTTAGTTCTCTTCGACATCTACAAGGAACCACCACTATTCCTTATCCCTGAATCATTTTCATGCTACAATGTCTTAGGCCACTCTTCTGCTTTTTTATTGTTCTCTTGTTTTCCTTCTCCAGATAATCACCAAATGGCCATAATTCCCATCACCTATACCCATACTTGGACCTTCTCTAATCCTCATTATGCACTTCCCCTCTTCCACTCACGCACCAATTTCACTAGGATCACATTTTCTCCCACAAAGTATGGTGCCCTTGCCCCCTCTTCTCCACTCTCTCATTTTCGCGTATTTTGCCGATCTGAGGTAATTCTTGGCTACCCTTTTGCTCCAACATATTCAGTTGGATCCGAGTTTTTAAAACTGCGCTTAAAAAATTCAACTGTCATCATACGAAAAAAAAAGTTATGATGAATGTCTTAGAATGTCATTAGTTAAGAGTATTGATGTTACTTACTTTATCTTCATTCATCCTAGACCAGTTAAATCCATGTTTCCCCCTTGAATATCATGGCAATCTGTTGAGAGGTATGAAATTGATGCATTAGAGACATAAAGAATCATTAGCTAAGATATCTCTAGCGTGTGTCAAACAACTAGGACAATCAATTTAGCAAGTGTGTTTAGAGAGTGCAAAGCATGATATTATTCTTTTATGATATTCTTGTGCATGTAGACAGAGACATTGGAGATAAGAAGGTGCGCCCCTTTTCTAGAAAGTTCATCACTTCTTGATAATGGTGGTGTGGCCTCAGATGAGTGGAAAGTAGTTCCTGATATTTGGCGATCTTCTGCGGAGAAGTATGGTGACAATGTAGCCTTAGTAGATCCATATCATCATCCTCCTACAACCATGACCTATAAACAGGTAAATTTGTTTAATGAGAGACATGATGCCTCCTTTCAAAGTGTTGGAGCTTCCTTGTTTGTAATTGGAATCAGCCATTTTGAACGCTCACTGGAAAATAAGTTGCCTTCATTATTCTGATAAAACCATTAGGATACTGGAGAGCTTAATCATATTCTGATATCTTATGTTCTGCATCAAAATTTCAGTTGGAGCAGGCAATTTTGGATTTTGCAGAAGGCTTGAGAGTTATTGGGGTAAAACCTGATGAGAAGATTGCGCTTTTTGCGGACAATTCATGTCGTTGGCTTGTAGCAGATCAAGGTGCGTTGAAATTTCACTTCCTCCACTTTCAGTGTATTGAGTCTAGGGGATATCAGTTGCACAAATCTCGTGTGCAAACTTTTACAATTAAAGAAAAAATAACAATCATAAAAAATGATTGTACCATTTCAAAAACATCAAAGGATCCTTCACACCATCTATCTAAAACAACTCGATTGTAAATTTTGAGAACTATATGTAGTGTTTATGAATTATATGTGAGAAGGAACTGTTATTATAATGTTATGTTTCTTAAAGGCTATCTCCATGCTTCAGACTTGCTTGTTTTTCTGATGTTACCTCCATTTAGTGAAAATAAATTTTTCATTTTTCACATTGTACGTATCTGGTACTGAACTTGGTGACAGATGTACAGTCATATGAGTAGTTGTAAAAGTTCTAAATTAGTTTGAAATTTGAGCGTTCTAATACTAAAAATGATATTATGGGATTGCACGGTAGTACTATATCTGCTATATTGTGCTTTTTATCATATCAAAGTTATATTTTCAATCTAGGTATGATGGCAAGTGGAGCAATAAATGTGGTAAGAGGCTCAAGGTCATCAGATGCAGAACTTTTGCAAATATACAACCACTCTGAAAGGTTTGTCTCATCTTGAATAATCTGATTATGTTACTTTAGGCTGATCTTTGCACACTCACATTTTGCGGTTGATTGTGTTTTAATTACTAAACAATATACCTAGAAGTCTATGTTCCAATATATCTACCAGTCTCATATTATTGAAGAAGTCTCATATTATTGAAGAAATATATACTGATCTTATATCGCTTAGGCTACGAAGATAAGAATAATTTAAATACATATTCATGAGAATTTGAATTGTTTTTGTCTTTAACTCTAAATGATGTGAACTATTAGACGTTCTGAAACAATTTTGACGTTAATTTTTCAGTCTGAATTGTTGAGACTTTGCTAATATTTAGTATTGTTATTCAGCATTGCACTAGTGGTGGATAACCCTGAAATGTTTAACCGGGTTGCAAACACATTTTATTCAAGCACTACCATGAGGTTTATTATTTTGCTTTGGGGAGAAAAATCCGAGCTGGTTGGCCAAGAAAACAAGCATATGCCACTGTTTACTTTTACGGAAGTCATAGATTTGGGAGCAGAGAGTCGCAGGGCATTATCTAAGGCTGGTATGTTAACTCACCTAGTTTCTCATCACCGTTAATATTATATTTCTATTTAACAAGGTATTTTATTAATAAAATATTATATATAAATAAAATAATAATATATATTAATGTTAAAATATCACAATCCTTTTATAAAACTCATCCTAAGACTCGTTATAAGGGAAATGAGTTTTTGACTTAAATATATAAAGATAATTAATTTTATATAACAGTTAAGAATTATATTATCGGTCGCATGAAGGAGTGAAGATTCACTGAAGACTAAAGTATCAATCTTAATTTGAGAGATATAAAATTTAGAGATTAAAAACATATCCAATTTTTTAGCTTTCTATTTTATTTTGAATTTAATTTGATAAATAAAAACTTTATTCAGATATATATATATATATATATATATATATATATATATATATATATATATTTTTTTTTATATTTATAAATTTATATTATTTTTTT
>Ga0099825_1006773_pt1 | contig 14194 bp, 7 predicted proteins | sample SiratroredBW_FD_76838 | JGI IMG/M metagenome (GOLD analysis project Ga0099825, IMG submission 76838) | Root nodule microbial communities of legume samples collected from California, USA - Siratro red BW | ecosystem: Host-associated > Plants > Roots > Nodule | place: USA: California | collected... | reverse complement strand
TTTTTTTTCTTTTTTTTTATATTTTTTTTTTTTTTTCTTTTTTTTTTTTTATATATTTATTTTATATTTTTTTTTATATATATATATATATATATATATATATATATATATATATATATATATATATATTAGTTTTTAATTTTATATATTCCATCTTGAAGATATGAATCAAGCTTATTAAAGACTTAAGAAAAGAAAAAGAAAAGAGTTGAGTTTTTTTTTTAATAACAAAAATAATAGATTCATGTACATGTTGGAATCATGGGACATGCAACAAGCACATAAGAGCAAGGTAGGTTAAGTTTCTGGAAATTTCCCACAATTGCGCTACCTCTCGTTTAGTTTGCAACAAATTTTCCAGCTAGTCGAATATATGTTGGGTTCATCATCTCTTGTACCAATAATCTTGTGTTGCTTTTATCAAATTCAAGCATTATGTGAGTGTTTGATTTTTAATGAGCATTTTTCGATACTTTTGATATAACTTCAGAATAAACATGACCTGTATTGATTATTATGGTCATTTTCCTCCCTCTTTGGCTGAAAAATTTGTTAAACCTAATATATGTTGCAATGACCACAAAAAATATTAAAAGATTCATTTTTGTTTAAGGACTAAGTTGATGGATTTATGTAAATTGATCATTAAGAATCCTCATCATTTTCTTTCCTCTCATGTAAGTACACACTTATTTCTAAGTATATCGATAATCTAATTTGCAGCTTTTAAATTGACTTTTGCTATTATGTCATAGTAACAAGTAGTTTGAGCTTAGTCATTATATATATGCAAGTGGTACATATTATTTAAAAATATTTTGAAAGATATGTATTTATTCATAATATCTTCTTGAATTGCATTGCAATACACATATGTGAAGTTATCTTCTGTGCATTCACTACCTCTCTTATTATGTACTCGCTATCCATGAAGTTATGGCTATTAAAAATTAAGCACAGTTCATTTTGAAATGTGACATACTTTCATATGTTTTCAAAAAAAATGAACCATAGCAAAAAAACTATATATGAAGTTTATATTCTCATTTACTTAAAAATAGAATATGTTGTACAAAAATCATTCTAAAATATTTTTAATAGAATAAAATTATTTTAAGAAGTTATTTGTTTTTGATATTCAAAGTTATAATTTATTATATATCCAAATTTAAAATCATATCTGATGGTAAACCTAAAAAAAGTCAATAAAATCTTATTTGTTTTCTAGTTAAATTTATATTTTAATTATTAAAATTTCCCTAAAAATATAAACAACGTCATGAAGAAGGTTGGGGACTTAAATAACCAAGTATGCTTTTGATTAAATTCTTTTAATCATACAAAAGCAAACTCAAAAAGTACAGAACACTACAAACCCTAAATCCTAACAACTAAACATGTGTCAAACATGTCAGAATCTTTAATCAAAGGTAATTTTAATAAACCCTTTTTTAATAACAAAATATTTAATTAAGATATTTAATTAAATCATATACTAAATTATTAATAAAAATAGTTATAGGATGGTGGTATATAATATCATGATTGTCAACATCTTAGAACCTTTAATCAAGTTTCAATAGAGAAAAATAATAGCGGTAGTTGATTGCTATTTCTTTGTAGGTTGTTCTATACTATATAAGATATAAAATCTTATTATTTTTTTCAATTTCACTTTAAAATCTAAGTAAATTTTTATAAGTTTTACAATAATTTTTGATAATTAAGAATAGTTGAAAAATATCTATTTTTATAGTACCCGACCAAAAAAAATATATTTATTTTTATAGTTTAGGAATCTTAAGAAATCTTGTAAAAAAATCATTATATCTTCTTTTAATATAAAAAATCTTATTTCTTATTGTTATTAATTTGTTGAAGATATGTGATGTAAATTATCTTCGAGTCCACTCCATTAGTTATTTTGATATCATATTTTCTCTTTCAAATACAATTGCAATGCTTTCTTGGTTAAAACACCCGTTAATATTAATGCAGTGTTAAACTTCTAAGTTGATTCTTAATCAGAAAACCAAAAGGTGCATTGACCTAATGTTACTGGTGAGAGAGATGTCCAAATTTTGGCCACCACAATTGCGTGCCAGTGACCAATCCTGTGTCAATTCAATGGTGGGACACCCTTCAGCATAGTAAGTAAGAATCAATTATTTGCATTCTCAAAATCCAAATTTATAGAAGGGATAAAGTAGTGATTATATATCTTACAATCATTATGAAGCATATAGTAAAACGGTATATCTTACATATCTAACACCATATACAACCCTAAACATAACTAAGTAAAAACATTTTTTACATTCCAATCTTTCATAGTCATAAGATGTAAAAATCAATGGCTAAGACATATAGTATTGTGTTTTATTTGTCCCTGAAACACACAACATAGTCATTTGGTTTTAATTACGATTCTCAATCCTGACGGGGAAGCCACCCACCATGAAAGAAGTGAAGTAGCCACCGTACTTGGGTTCCGCCACCTCGGAAACCACCTTGAAGCGTCTCAAAATCCCGGCCACCATTCTTTTCATTTGCAAAAACGCCATTTCCTTACCCAAACACACCCTTTGCCCAGCCTGAAACACCGGATAAGTAAAAGCATCCACCGCCTCAAACCTCCACCTCCCTTCCACCTCCTCCCAACTCAGCCACCTCTCCGGCCGAAACTCCGCCCAATCCGGCCCCCAAATCTTCTCCGACCTCCCCATGGCGTAAATATGATACGTCACCCTCCACCCTCTCTTCACCAAACTCCCGTTTGGTAAAACATCATCCTGCATGGCCTCTTTGGAGTTCAACGGAACGGGTGGGTAAAGCCTCATGCTCTCACACAACGCCGCATGCGTGTAAACCATGTCTTTCATTTCCTCACACACGTGTGTGTACACCGTCTCTTTCTGCGTCACCTCCTTCAGAATCTCCTCCTCCACGTGCGGGTGGTTAGAAAGGAGCCAGAAGAACCAGGTGAGTACTAGTGAGGTTGTGTCCCTCCCAGCCACGATGAAGCTGATGATTATATCTATAACGAACTCTTCGTCCGAATGGCCTGAGCATAAAAACCGTGATAACAGATCCATGGAATCCAGGGTTTCCTTTTCCCGAAGCTCCTTTTTCTTCTCTCTCATTATTCTCCTTGCCAAGTCCTTCACTTCGGAGATCGCTTCCTTCAGACGCTTCTCCGACCCTAGGTTAAGGAGTCTTTTGGTTTTCCAAATCAGAGGGAACGCCGCGTTGAGTCTCTTGCTGCAGATTATTGTGGCGTCGGTTAGGGCGGTGGTGAAGGGGGCTTCCCGGAGGAGGCACTCGGGGTCGAAGCCGAAAGCGATTTTGCAGATGTTGTCCAAGGTGAAGCGTTGGAGAATGTTTTGGAAGTCTGGGATGAGGGTTTTGTTCCGGGAGGCGACGTCGAGGAGGGGCAGAAGGCGGTCGGAGAGTTCCACATCGACGACGGTTTCGATGAAGTTGCGGAGAGTGTTGGTGTTGAATTGGTGGCTGGAGATTTGGCGTTGAAGCTTCCAGTTGGGGCCATCTGTGTTGAAAATGCCCTGGCCTAGGAAATCGTTAAGGGCGCATTGGAAGGTTGGGCCCTTGTGGTAGAGTGGGAAGTTGGTCTTGAGAATGTGGTGGACTACAGTAGGGTTTGCTGTGAAGAGTTGGCGGGAGCCGAAGCCACGGTGGAGGAGGAAGGTGGAGGAGGGGGAGGCATGGAGTATGTCGGAGATCCACTGGATGCGGTTATGCTTGTTTGCTATGATGGACAACACGGAACCGATGATAGGATAGGCTTTGGGAACGGTGGTGGTGGTGGAGGAAGGAGGAGAGGGCGGTGGTTTGGATTTAATTAGTATTGTGGCTAAGAACCAAAGGGGAATTGCAAACAGAAGAAGTAAACAAACCAAAATTTCAAATTCCATATTTACCAACTTTGATCAATCACGTATTCCTGGTCTTTACTTTGCATGCTTTAGCCCTTCAACCACTATATATAAGAAAAAGTTATGTAGTCTGAACAGCATGAGTTTAATCGAGGAAAAAGTCATAATAAAAGCTCACATTGAAGATTGATTTTATTAAAGAGAGAGACATTAAAAATTATATTCGCATCACTTTAGAAGCCGTTAACATGCTCTGAAAATACCTAGTGATAACGTCACTTTCAATATTGATATTTTTAAAGCTTTTAATATTCTCACTTTGGATTTTTTTCATTCAAACGTTGAATCAATTTTGTTTTTCTCATATTTTCTTGCAATTAATTTTGACTAATTAATTTTGACTATTCTTCGTTATGCTAAGCTTTTTATAAGGATTAATGATACTTTGGTTATTTTCATTAGTGTCGGGGTCAGGATGATCTTCTTTCTCTTTTACTTTTTTTTATTATTGAAGAGATCTTTAGTAGCGGATAACCAACCTTATTCCCACAAAGCATATTTTTCCGATGGCTAGTTCTAAAGGATTCTGTTTTCCCTCACATATTTTATATGTTGATGACAATTTTGCGTTTTGTAGGGCCAACAAATGCTCACTTTCTAGTCTTATGAAGTTTTTACATTCATATGGTTTATCTTCGAGTCAATAGATAAACACTTTAAAAATTCATTTTTTCACTGTTGATGTTTCTCCTAGTTTTCTTTCTAAAATTAAAGATGTGTTTGGTTGCAGTAGGGTCAATATTCCCTTTAATTTTATCTTAGAGTTCCTATTTTTGTAGGTTATCTAAAAGTCAGGTTTCTTCAGCCTCTTGCGGATAAAGTTAGATCTAAATTGACTTGTTGGAAAAGAAAATCTCTTAGCATGATAGAGAGAATGGATCTTGTTAAATCTGCGATTTACGATTTTTTATCTTACAACTTTCAGGTTTATAGGTGGTCCTCTAACCTTCTTAAGCATGTTGATAAATGGGTTAGAAACTTTATTTGGACAAGTGATATTAATAAATAGGGTTATGTGACTGTTAATTAGGGTGCAATTTGTAATCCTAAGTTTGAGAGTGGACTTCAAGTTGTTAATTTTTGAACTTGAAAATAAAGTTTATCTTCTAAGACTTGCTTGGGACTTCGCTTACAATTATCGTCCTTGAATTTCTTTAATGAAGACTTGGTTTCTTAAATCTAAATATTAGAGAGTTGGGTCCTTCTTTCCTTCCTCCATTTGGCCTGATATTAATGATTGATATGATGTCATTTTATAGCACACTTTTTGGACGGTTGGGAGAGATGATAATATTAATTTCTAGAATGATCTTTGGTGCTCTAAGAAATGCATCTCTTTGCTTGCAGATGCTCCTTATGCCGAAAGGATTAAATTGAAAGCTAATGTGACTTAAGGATGGAAGGAAAGTGGTTCTTGGGATCTTTTTCCTTTTATTTTGAATATTCAAGGTCTACATAATTTACATTATATTTCTCTAACCTCTTAGGAAGATACTCCTTGGATACTGTTCTCTCACCTAGAAGGCGGCCAGGAAGTATTTTAAGGATTCTAATCCTACTTGTCAAGGAGGTAAACTGATTTGGACTAGTTCTATTCCTCCTACGAAGACTTTAGTGCTTTGGAAGGTTTGCCATCAGATGTTACTTGTAGACAAAGATATTCAAATTAGAGGTCTTTCTTTATGTTCTATGTGCTCTTTGTGTAGGAAACAGGAAGAATCTCTCTTTCATCTTTTCTTTTATTGCTCTGTCACCTCCCAAATTTAAAATTATACCAAGTAGGTTTTTCTTGAAAATTCTCTTCTCTTTCTATTAATGATATTATTGATTTTTTAATACATGCAGAGAGTCCCTTAGTTAATCTTGTCAGACTGATAACTATTACTTACTCTATTTGGATGATATGAGGATGAGAAATTATGTTAGGTTTCAAGAAAACATTTCTATCTACTCGACTATCCAGACTGTTAAAGGTTTCATTAGAATGACAAGTAATTCTTTCAAGAAATACATGTACAACGACATTGTTGGCTTCTCTTATTTGAAGGTTTTTTTTATATAAACGCGCGTCGTAGGAAAGAGATCTCTCATATTCATATTATTTGATAATTACCTCATGTTAGTTGGGTGAAGGTTAACACTAATAGTCTTGTTAGAGGATGTTCGAGTTTTTCGACATGTAGAAGTATTTTTATGGTAGCAGGGGTGAATATATAGGTAGTTTATCCACTTTTCATGGGGTCCAAAAGTCTTTATTTGCTGAGATTATGAGAGTCATTTTGACTATTGATCTTGCTTGGAGCAAATGCTTCAGACGTATTTGGCCTGAGTGTGACTCTTTTATACTTTGTCAAGCAATTAGTTCCTTTAATCTCATTCCTTGGTCTTTGAGAGGGAGATGGAGAAAGTGTATAAAAATATGTAAAGAAATTGAGTTCAAAGTTTCTCATATATTCTCTGAGGAAAACCATTATGGTCACAACCTGACTTTCCTGGGTCTCGAGAATAAGTTAGACTTTAAATAGTATGATGTTTGACCTGTTCTTGTTACATTAGACTTTTTTCATAATAAATATCAACTCTCTCTATTTCGTTTTGTTTAACTTGGTTTGAGAGTGTTTGTTATCTTTTTTTACTATGGACTAGGCCTAGTCTTTCATGATTTTGTATCTTTTCTTTTTTTTATAATATATTTCATGTTATCACATATAATTTTGATATTTAAAGTGTGTGTAGCTATATGTAAAAGTTTCTAACTATGCTTAACATGAATTTTAAAAAAAAAAAAACTCACATGTTTCCTGTAAATGTAATTACATTCAAATCGTTTTTTCATGTACAATTTTTGTATAAATATTTTTTATTTTCTGATTATATAGTAATTTATGATTAATAAGAATAAAATAATTAATATATGTTGTAATGATATATGTGCAGAAGTGCTATACACCCAGGATCGTTGTAAAAGAACACGTGACAGAATTTGTATTTGTTCATTGAATATTTATGGCCCGGGGTGTCACACCTGTAGCATAATGAGAACGGACCAACTTGCTTTGTCTGTTGTGTTGGAGGCACTCTTTATGCATAATTTGTCAGCAGTCACAGACACAGTAGAGTGCATCAGATTCACCATCATAACACCCTTTGTCGGGTTCCCGTGCAGTTTCTCTGTTCTTCTTTCTGCTTTCTTTTTATACTTTCTTCACGGTCTTCATTATAGACAAGATAGTTGGAATTCAATTCTGTAACATGCAAAGCTTATGTTTGTATTAAGAAATATTAAGTGCAGGCTTAGATTTCATCTGTTAAGAAGAAAATCTAAATGGTATGTTTATTCTCAAGACAATAATTTTTCTTTTTCATTTTATATATCGATATTATAAATTAGAAATACAGCCGAATAGCATTTTTCCATGTGACCAAACTATTGCTACAGTTAAAATGCATGAAGCACAGTGATAAGCTAGGTATAGTGCAAGAAGATATTATTCCACGTTTATGAGAAATAGCAATACTTTTTTCATATATATATAAAAGAATTTCCTTCCCTCCAATATTCTCATAACTGCAAAAATTAGTAATCTAATAAATTCGAAGATAGATAGAATATGTAAATATTTTTAGAAAATATTTTTAATGATTTTTTTAAAATTTTTGTCTTATCTAATTTAGAACATAATAGTGTTAAATCATAATTATACTCTTTCATAGAATTGAATATTTGAACAATATAGAATTATAAAAATAAAATTTTCATGATATCACGATATTAAAAACATTTTCCTATTTTTCTTTTTAACCATCTTCTTTCCTTTTGCTTGTAATTCATGTTTGACTTAAAAGAACATTTTTCATCCAATTTTTTTCATTTCCGATCACAAGAACTATATCTCCATCATTTTGGAAATGAAAAACACATGTGGATTAAACTTTTCAAGATTTATATCTAAGTTAAAACTTTATTCGGCAAGTATACCGAGTAACAAGTAATATAGTGAGTTAAGTAAAAATGTCAATTCTTCAGAAATAATTCTGTTTTAGAATTTCAGCATCACTATTTAATAAGAAATTAAAAGTCTCAAGATGATTTGATAATAATTTGAGTCAAGAAACGTAAATGAATAATTAAAGATAAGTAACAATTATAAAAAGAAGTTTGCAAGATCTAGAAGGACTCTGGGATTGAACTTCATCTATCTTCCTCATTCATATTTTAGATTTGATAAAAACATACAATATCCGTAACTACTCACAATTGATACACATATAAAAATCATTCACACCAATTTCTCTTATATGAAATTCATAAGGAAATTTCCTAAACACTGATCCCTCAGCTATTTACCAAATTACCCAGCATTAAGAACGAATGTTATACGCAATCAATACATCGAAACCTATCCCTAGTATTCCAATATATTGAGTATTTTCATCTAGGTCAGAAACTGAAAAGTACTTCCCAGTTAAATGTAAGAATCAAAACCAAGACTTTATTGATCAGATAAAATCTAGCATTAAGCACAAGATGAAAGTACCAATTGAGTAGAAATTGAATATTATATATAAAAATCACCAATATATGAATGAGTTCAAAAGATTACATTCAATCCCAAAGATGAAGAATTAGCTACCATGGTAGCCATTACAACCCAATGAAAGGAAGATTGCAAGAGAAGAAGAAAATATTGATTCTAGTCATCCGCCTCTGTCCTCTAGGTTTTGCCTCCGTCCTCTAGGTCTTGATGCCTCCAAAACCCTAAAAGTCTCCTTTTAAACTTGGTTTTGGGCCTAGGTTAAGTGGCTTTACTCTTGGGCTTTTTTCTATTTTAAACTTTTTATTTCTTTTCTTCATGAATCTTCCAATCTATCATTTTCTTCATTCTTTTATACCTGAAATTTCACAATAATTGAGATTAAATGATTTCCTTTAACTCAAGACTCAAAACATAAATTTAAATCCAAAAACTCTAAATTGGGAGTAATTACTATTTTAAATAACACTTAAACCCACAAGTACTCAATATTTCTCATATATAAAAACACTCAAAATTGGTACTTATCACCTTACAAGGACATTCATTGTATAATTTTACCGAAAAAACCCAACGAAAAGAAGATACAAAAAATTAATGAAGAAAAAAATTATGGTCAACTCTTGATGTCACAATTCTCTAATGAATTTATTCAACTATTTCAAATGATTTTTTTAACCATCATAATTAATCTCGACTCCACTACAGTGCAAGCATAAGATCATCATAAGACACTTTTCAAGATAACTCACTTAGATTCATGCTCAAAAAAGAATTTTCCACCACTAAAATGGAAGAGTTTCCAAATGCATCAACATACTGTCAACAAAATACTTTCGAATTAATTAATGTTGACACACTTGTTTCAGATCAGCAACTCATTCTTCAAATGGTGTATAGACTCAATGATGCATATAAAGGTGCATGTACATTAATCTGACAAAGCAACCCTCTTCCTCATTTCCATCAAGCTTGTTCCATGCTTACACTATCACAAACAAGTTTGATTAAGACGACAATCATGGATTCAAATACAACAATGTTTGCAAGAACATCTAAGGATGTTAATGAGACCTTCTCCTATTTTGAAAAACTCCCACATAACCAAGGTAAGGAAAATGGTGAAAATAGTAACAACAACAAAAACTACAATGATGACCCCAAAAATTCCAACGATGAGAAAGGTAGTCACAATGACAACCGATAGCAACAACATCAATGATTCATGACAACCCCTAGGTAGCAACAATAATGCATGTATCCTAATTGGGGTGGATGCCACAACCTTAAGATTGTTCCCCTTGTCTATATTCATTCTCTCAATGGTTTTATCCAAACAATTTAACGAAACAACAAGTAGTTTTGCGTTAATGTCCACAAGCCCATGCTGTCAGCACACATTCTTATGAACCTATGGATATTGAAGCGACTAGGCATATAATGTTGCTTAATGTTCTTGATGGAATTTTACTTATGGATATTGGAGCAAGACAACATCTAAAGGTAGTGTCTTGTCTTATTTGAATATGAATAATTTAAATTATAATATTACTATTGGTAGGAGACAAATAATTCCAATTTGAGGTTGTGAATAATCATTTTTCTCCATCATATCAACCATTAAATTTAAAAGATACCCTACATGCCCTGAAACTTATAAGAATTGATCTATGTGCATCATTTCGAAATAGATAATCATGTTTTCACTGAATTTTATCTTTTTGGATTTTTTATGAAGGACTTTCAAATAGAGATGTCAATAATAAGATGTGATGGGATTGAAGATTTATATCCTATCACCTTAACCATATGTCATAAGTAACTTCTGCAACCATTAATCTTGTTTTGTGGCACAATACAAATACATGATAACTTTAGTTTTAAGCTCCTTTAGCAAGATGACATTTATTCGTTGTATATTTATCATCATCTATTGTTTGTGAGTCTTGTGTACTAGAGAAACATGTTAAATTTTCCTTTAATGCATCATGTTTTAATACTTTGATGCCTTTTGACATTGTGTGGTGATCTATGGAATTCTCCAACTTTAAGCATAATTGAACATAGATATTATGTTCTTCTTTTCGATGATTATCCTAATTTCTTATGAACTTTTCTTATTAGTAAAAAATCTCAAGTATACTCAATATTTTTTCTATTTTAGTACTTTTATGAAGACGTGATTTAAGAACAATATTAAAATGTTCCAAACGTGATAGTGCGAACGAATTTGACAATGAACCATTCAAAATATTTTACGAAAAAATGATCTCATTTTTCATTTTTCATGCCCCCATGCTTTGTCGCAAAATGGAAAAGTCAAAATGAAAAATATGAACCAAACAACAATTTATTTGTTCCCTCTTATTTTATGCTTTCATACCTCTATCATTTTGGCAAAATACATTATCAATGACAATTTATCTTTTGAACATTTTCCTAAAAACAACTTTCTAATACAAATTTTACATAATCGGACCCAGTTACACACAATTACGAAATTTTTATTGGTTATGCTATCTTGTCTTGAATTTATTATAACGTACAACCTTGTTCTATTCTATTCATGTTTTTGGGTTACCCATCTAATCATCGAAAATATACATGTTATGATTTGTCAAGCCAAAAAGTAATTATTTCAAGTCATGCAATTTTTTAAGTCCTAATTTCCCTTTTTTCTTAGTTGCAAACACATTTTTTTACTGCATTTTATTTTTTAAATGATGGAATAACTAATTTTTTTCTTACATCAAAGGAAAAAAAAAGTCTATGTTGCCATCCTAAACCAAATTCTCCTCCTGCAGTTCACACCCAATCAACCTCACTTAAACATACTATCTTCTCAAATAGTAGCCTAACTACAAATCATAGTCCCCATTAAAAATTATGTAACATTCCACTTTCTCTTTATTTTCACCTGGACTCCACTCTTAAAGTATTGCAACACATTTCTCCTAACCACCAAATAAACATCCAAGCACCTAGCTAACAAGAGGACCAACCCTTACAAACCATGACAACATGAATGACATTTTTAAACCAAAATAACCATTAAGTTTGTTCACTTTAGTTCCCCACTTTACTCCATCTCTTCTTCCTAAAAGTCCAAAATTGTCTTATCTAACCCAAATTGAAAATTCGCTATGCATAATAAATACAATATTTCTCCAAAAAATAAAATGTGAGATTCATTAATGGCTTTTTTATTAATATTTTTTGTTATGTATGGATTTTTCAGTATAAAAAGAAATATAATGGTTGTTTTGAACGGTATATGGCTTGTCTTGTTGGTGATGATGGTAGGTCTGAAATGACTAAAGTAGATTATGATGAAACTTCCAGTCATATAGTGAAACCAACAATAATTATGTATATTATTAGCATTGTTTTATCAAAATCATGGTTCATTCTTTATTTATATGCCAAAAGTGTATTTTTGCATAGTCAGCTAAATGAGACCATTTATAAAGAACAGATCATGCAAGTGCTTCATCTAACAAATGATAAGAGTACCAAGCTAACTAACCACTTTATCTGATAGATGATAGATGATGATCAAACACAATTAAAGATTATAAGCTGATATGATCTTAAAGAATATTTGATGGAAACATCCTTAGGAAGAGAATGGAAAATTTCTCAAACTTTCACTAAATCTCAAGAGAGAATTCAAAACTCTTGACTATCCTTCCAAGGAAAGATCCTTGGTGAAGAATCTAAAAAATACTCCAAGTTTTAAGATTTCAAAAGAAAAATAAGAATGTATATAAGAAACTCAATTCAAGTTCAACTTCAAAGTGCTTTTGCAAGAGACAAAAGGCTCTATTTATAAATGCCTAGCTTCCTTGTACTCTTTGCTACAAATGATGTGGAACAAAATGAAAATACAAGTAGTAGAAAGGAGAGGAATTTGGCACACCCAAGGCCAAAGAAGGATTACACCACTTTTGCCAAATTTTGGCATATTTTACATGGTGTGGGCTTGTATACTAAGCTCTCCTTTTCTCCTAGTATATGACCGAACTTCTTAAGATTTTTCTAAACTTTCTTTCGTTGTCCAACATGGCCTAAAAGGAAGCTCAATTGAAGCTCATACATTCCTTTACAAAATAATACAACAAATACAAGATATACCACTCTTCTACAATATCTACAAAACTAAAAAGAATGAAAAGAATTATATTAATTTCACTCTTCAAATATGAAATCTTTTTCCATGAAGCTTCATCTTCTTTTTCTCTCTTAACCTTTTCTCTCTTAACCTAAGGTGTAATGGTTAGATAATTTCTATTAATATTCTTAAAACTTAAATTTATTATATAGATACGTTTATTACTAAAGATCCACACCAGGTTAAAACTTTATTTAAATATATATTAAAATTTGAGTTAAATATACAATGTTTACTCTAACTTCAATTGAATTATATTTTCATTATTTTTTTCTAATTCTTTACAAATTTTGCTTATTTATATTTTTTTAAATTATCTATTTCTAAAATTTGTTTCACATTTTACTTTTCTAAATAATTAAATTCTACACACTTATTAAATATAATTGGTTATTATTATTATTATTATTGTTATTATTATTATTATTATTATTTAAATTACTTTTAATGTTTCCTCCAAACAATTCTTTTCAATTAATTACTTTTATAATTTTTTCTCAAAAAATTTTCCCTTCATATTATTTAATTTAATAAATCAAAATAATAAAAAAAACAGTTCAGCATTTGATTCTCTCATAATTGAATTCGAGCTGGTTTTCATTGCCACCTAAACTAATCTAAAATCAGAATTCGACTATCAGATAATCAGATAATCGAGTTCTGACTTGAAATCAAAACTATACTATTTGGGTAAACATACAGTAATGAAAAAAAGATAAACTGTGTTGTGTAAAAAAAAATCTTATTTTTTATAATAAAAGAATGATATGGTTGTTTTAGTTATAAAATTATTTTTTTCACAAGAACGCATCATCTTATATTCTAATAGTCAAAACAATCATGTCAATCTGTCATTTTAATCAGACACTTAAATTTAAATTTAAGTAACATTAGAAAGACGACAGTAATATGCTTAGCACATAAATTAGTTTGAAGATAGTTGTTGTCCTGATATAAATGTTACATTATTGGTATTAATGGCGAAAAATGGTAAACCAATACAAAAATAACAATAAATAAGATTGATTTTAATATTTATGTTTTAAATTTTATACAATATTAGACAAATTTGTAAAAACGTAAACACCACCTTATATCTTTATATTTTATTCTAATTCATTAATCGATCAAATAATATGTAAATAAATTATTTAATTATTTAATATTTTACATGATAATGAAAAGAATAAATATTTAATTATAGTTTAATAAAAAAGTAAACTTATTTATTAGAATATAATATTAGATCACTGTGTCAGATAAGATAAAAAAAATTATACAATAAAAATATAAAATTAATCTAAACTAAAGTATAAAAATGGATTTAAACATTTTTTTATATTCAAGTCAAATCATATATATTTTTATGTTTTTATTCATACGTATTTTTAATTAAAAATCGGATCAAACAACACTCGAAGGCTAGAAGAACTAAAGTAGGGTTGCAAACAAAAAAAAAAAAAAAAAAAAAAAAAAAAAAAAAAAAAAAAAAAAAAAAAAAAAAAAAAAAAAAAAAAAAAAAAAAAAAAAAATAA
>Ga0099825_1006771_pt1 | contig 14196 bp, 3 predicted proteins | sample SiratroredBW_FD_76838 | JGI IMG/M metagenome (GOLD analysis project Ga0099825, IMG submission 76838) | Root nodule microbial communities of legume samples collected from California, USA - Siratro red BW | ecosystem: Host-associated > Plants > Roots > Nodule | place: USA: California | collected... | reverse complement strand
TTGGTCAGCAAAGACATCACAGAACAAGTGCTTCATTCTTTAACTGATCACTATGACTTGTTGAGCTCTTCATCCACCATTTTAAGACTTACCGATGATTTGGGAACATCCACGGTAATCTTATAACTTTGTTTGGTAACCTTATTAAGTAACTCATATGGATCAAACTTTATGCCTAACATATTTTGTACAGGATGAGATAGAGAGGGGTGAAACCTCAAATTCAATTGTAAGCTATATGCGCGAAACAGGCCTTCCAGAAGAAAATGCCCGTCAATACTTCAAAACTTTGATTGACAAAGAATGGAAAAAGTTGAATAAATACGTAGTTAGGGATTCTATATTCCCTAAATCTTTGGTTCAAGTTGCCATTAACGTTGCTCGGAGTGGTCATTACATATATCAACATGGAGATGGATTTGGACGACAAAACGATATATCAAAGAGTCGAATTAAGTCATTGTTAGTGTACCCGTTTCAATTATGATTCACGATGATGTTGAGAAAATGAAGTTTTAAGTTTGAGTTTTTATGTTTGGGGTTTATTTGAATTTCCTAGGTTGTGTACCATGTTAAAATGATTAATAAAACGTCGGTTGCATTTTAATTTCACTACTTCTAATGATTATTTTTCTAAAAGAAAAAATATATTAAATACAAATACAAAAGGATTGTTCAATTCATATTAAATTCCTGTCAAGAGAGATCCAATTTGTTTCAAAATTATTGTACACATGTGTCCTCGCTTGGATCTAGAGAGTGTACTTAGCAAAAGGAGTGGTGTAAAGGATAATCTTTTATCCAAAAATGAGTCAAGCAATATAAATCTATTCACATTTTATTTATAGGCTTAATAACTTTACATATGGAATAATAATAATTTTTTAAGATCATTAAAACTAATCCCAAATATAGATAGACATTTTTCAAAAGACTGGTATTAAGAATATTTTACTGAAAAGTAACACTTAACTAAATTTGATCTTCAAACGAATCACAAAACCACAGACTACGTAAGTTAAATTCATCCTAAGTTTATACATTAACAAATATTTTGATATGCAAGAATTCTTTTTCAGCTTCTTGTCATTTTATATTTTAAGAAGTATGATTTAAACCATTAGTTGCAAGAGAATCTTTCTTTGATAATCATAGCAATTCGTTCTTAATACATATCATCACAAATTAGTTAATGCACCATCTCAATTATGTAACTTCAAGTAAATTCATATCATATATATACGATTAATAATCATTCCAATGATAACTCAGTTAATATAATATCACAAATAAATCATAAATGTTATATTATTATCACATAAATACCTAAATTAACAATGACTTAAGCATATAAGAATGTTGCTTAAGCGAAGTTAATTTACTTGAGTCATTTATAGAAAAAAAATTGTGAAAATATATTACTAAGTTTTGCTCAAACTATATGTGGTACACTTAAGTGAAAGCTTGCATATGTTTCTGTCTTGACAATGCTTAAATAATAATTTAAATTAAAACAAATTTGCTTTCAAATTTTTCTTGTTCAAGTTATAATATGTCATTTGAACAACACCTTATTGTATAATTTAAGAGAAAAAAAATTAAAGAAATAAAAATTCATATCTCAAACCAGGAACTTCTAAAGAAAAGAGTAAATATGACCACTCTTTTGTTCAATTAACTTATAACTAGAGTAAAGAATTATTGCTCAAATTTTAAACATAGTATTAAAAACATTTTTAGTCAAAACAATGATTCTAACAAATTTAAATACAATTTTAGAGATAGTAAAAATAAGTTTGCTCACAATAGCTAAGAACATTCATTTTGACTCTTTCAAACTATTATCAAGTTTAAAAATTCATGTAAATATAAACCTTCATTAATTTTATTTCAGTACACAACTCACCAATTTAAAAGCATAACAGTCATATACACAAATCAATAAAACAATTAAACAATTACAGTTTGAAAACTTCTTTTCTTGTCTCTTAGTTGCTTGTAGTCCATCTAATTGTTTTAAACAGTTCGATGGTACCAAATCCTTGAGAATTAGTAAAAGATTCCTAATTTAAAAACTTCAGTTGAAAGAATAAGCTATAGTTGAGAAAATTATTTTTTTTTAATATCAAAACAAGAAAATAGATTAAAAGAAAAGGAATTTAAAAGATATTAGAGTAAAAATGCACTTTACTCCAAATTAAATTCTAGTACAAATGCATTAGAACATGCTAGCTTGCACAATAGAATCTCTTCATGGAAGAGACAATGTTTGGAATAAGAAATTTAATGATATGAGAAATATTATAACAAAAATAAATCATTGTGAAATAAGTATTATTGGTCATAGTTAATTTTTACTCAAAGGATAAAAGAGAAATATACAATGTAATGGATATTTAATGATAAAAATACAATGTCAAAGTATTTTTCATATAAATAATTTGAAATTATTAAATGTTTATTTATGTTTAAGATAAAAGGACTAAAAAGAATATTTTTGAAATTATAGAGATAAAAAATATCAATTTTAACTTTGAAGGATATGAACAAATTTGCTCCAACTTTGTGCTATTTGAAAAATATTTAAAGCTTATTCTAATATTTGAAAAATCATTGTAGAGGCGTAATTGTGTGTCCACACATGTAATCAATAAATAATTTATATTTTAATGAAAAATGTGCATGATTTATTGATTTAAATTTTAATTAATGAAAAACTTCTGTTGACTGTATGCCTATGCAAGAATTCCACCTTCATTTTGTCAATTAGTTTGGTTAAAGACTTTCACTAATTTATTAATAAGGGAGCTTAATTTCAAAACCTGATTGGGAAGCTCTAATGAATTCTTTTAAACTTCAACTACAAATGTGTTTTTTAGGGATTCTAATGTCCGTCAGAAAGTCAAATTCTTGCTACATAACAATTTGAACTTGTGATTTATATCAACTCTTAGGTGATGCGGGGGATCTACGTGGAGTATTTGTGTGCTTACACCTTTATTTTTTTTTATACCTTTCAGAGTAGACAAAATTGACTATGTTAAATTAAAATTATATTTAATCAACATTTGGATGAATTAAGTGGTGAGCGAAAATTAAGTTACTTTTACTACCCATAAAAAATCAAACAAATATTAATTAAGATTAAAGCAAAAGGGGAAGAATAAAATAAGTATTTTTTAAAGTTTTATAATGTATTTAATTTTCACATCCAATCATACCTAAAACTATTTTAAATTTTCTTCTACATATTCAAAACATAGATTTGAAATTTTGAACAATAAGTCAAATATCCACTAAATGATGTATTATTGTTCCAATTTTTATTAAGAGGAATTAGGTCAATGAAAAATAAATAAAGTTAACATATAGTATTATTATGCGAAAACATTTTAAAAAATCTTTATTAACAGTATCTAAGTGAAGGTGGCGAGATTAGGTCGAGGGACATTTTTCATACCATCCATTGCAAAAATAATATAAACATGTGATAGAAGTCTTATGTATATAATTGCTAAGATAGGAATGAGAATATAGAAGTCTTATCACAGTATTATTGTTTTTTCTGAAACTCTTTGAGGAAAGGACATTATATTTTAATACTCAATAAATTTTTACAATCATTTTATAATTATTATTTTATCTTTTATTTTCTCTTTTTCTTTATAAATATAAAATTTTATTTCTATAATAATTATAATATCTTTAAAAAATAAGTTGTCATATAATTGTTACGGTGATTAATAGATTATTTTCTTTAAAAAAAATAATTATCCCTCACTTAAAACAAGTCAAAATAATAACGATTTGGTATTATTAAGTTACATTTAAAAAAAAAAATCAATTTCTTACTTTGACATAATTTGTACTAGATTTGCCTACTACTTTTTTATTATAACCAATACAACTTAACTTCACCATTTGAAATCCATTTTTTAAGTTGAAAACAAATAAAAATACAATATTTACTAATTCAATTCAAACATAACTTTGGTATTTGAAATTCAATAAATACCATATTACTAATTCAATTCAAAGGTATAGAAATACAATTTCAATCAATACAATAACAATTATACTACATAATTGTAATCTAATTAACTTGAAATTGAAAATTGTTTGTTATCCAAAACAATAGCTAAAAGAGACTAGAAATTACACCTACACCCTAAAATCACCAAAATAATTAAAATTCAAATTAAAGGAAGAACCAGTTGAGAAAAATATTATTTAACCGATTATATGAATACATACATTAAATCACTTGAAAAAAAAACATAATCCTAATAACAAACAAGAATTGAAAAAAAGAAGAAAAAAAAGGAGGGTGGGGGATTTTTTTCCCAACACGACCGATGAATCTTACATGTTTAACGTTTTAAGGTAACAAAAACTTTTTTGACTTGTATTCTTTCTCAATTAAGTTAATAACTTATTATTTTTCCTTCTACGTTCATCTTCTCAACTCAATAAAAATAAAATATTGTTCTTTCTCTACGTTCATCACTTTATTGAGAGCGTATCAATTAAAATTATTATCAAATTTTAATTATTTTTTCTAATTTTTTATATTGCCAACTAGTATATTTAAATATACATAATGTTTTCATGTAATTTATTATATATATATATATATATATATATATATATATATATATATATATATATATACTTTCCTTTCAACCTAATACTAAGAAAAAAAAAACTAAAACAATTGAAAAGGACATCTCAATTAATTAGATAGCATTTTAAAAACTAATATCACTAAATAAGAAGTGATTAATATTTATTTATATTTGGGGCCATCAAACTTTCTTCTGTTTATAATTAGCCTGAAGATGATTACTTTTATATTTGGATATAAGAAAAGGACAGCAAAGTTACTGAAAAATATCAATAATTACATAATATTACGAATGATAAAGTTTTTTAACTATTGAAATAACAAAAGTGTGAAACTAATGAGTTTCTTCACGAAATCTCTTATTGTCCGTGTCAAATATAGACGTAAATTAACCAGGGAGTCCTGCACATGACTTCATCATTTGAAAACAGGAGAAATCCTTTTTTAAACCTCTATTCGTCATAAACTTGAAAGTGATTGTTCCCCAAACAAAAATTGTTGCTAACTTTGAACAGAGAATTTTAAGAGAATAATTAAATTTTTAACTAAATTTAAAAATACCATGCATATATTAAATGACTGGTAGATTTTTAGAATAATGAGAATTTTAAAAGGATTTTTACAAAAACACTTTTTTTTTTCTGGCAAGATGAATGGATTTTCAATAACACAATGAAAATTTTAGAAATTCCTTAACTTCCCTTGATTATGACCTTTCTCCCACATCTCTTTGTTTTACTACGAGAACTTTTTTTATGAAATCGCCTGAAATAAATGTTACAAATTTTAATTTAAATATTTTATAAATTTGATATATTTTTTATTAATTAATTTAAATCATAATGTAAAGTAATTGTATAGTTAAAATTACGCAACATTTGTCTATGTGATAAAGTTTTATTTTATAATATATAATTGATAAATATAAACCTAATCCGGGAATTGATAGTAGTAGAACAACAATTTATAGTTATGTTAAGTTAGACAAAATTTTGGCTTAAGTTAATAGCTTGTTTAAATTAAGCAAAATATTTAATAAATTGTTATTAAACATTTCACTTAAGTTAGACAAACTATTCGTTTGAATTCAATAAAATTATCATTACTGCTTAAGATGGACAATCTAAGCTAATGAAGTCGGGCAAAACATTTCTTTTAGATCCCTTAAGCAAATACAAAAGTAAAGGAAGAAAGATTTTATAATATTTTAAATGTTCTGTTGTAAGATAGTTTTTTGTGTAGTAATGTTCTAGCTCATATGTAATTTTCTTGTTGCAGGATTTTTTTTTTGTTTTATCAGCAAGATTCTTATTGCAGAATGATGTTTTATATATAATAATCTCAAGTACTTCTGGTGCTTGTTTGTAATAATCTTTCTTAAGTACTTTTATTGCAGAATGAATTAAGGACCCTTAATTCAAATATAGAATCAACAAGAAAAACATGTAAATTATTCATTAAATAAAAAACATGTGTTTATATGATTCTCTTAAGAATAGGTAAATATTTACTCTGTATATACAATGGTTGCGTGAAACGGAAAACTTACTTTTATGACTTGTGCCGACCAAAAAAATAAAAAGTGTTGTGACTTGTCAATGTGGTCAAATTACTATTTGATAGCTTTTCCAATTTCAAAGCATTGGCCTTCTTATTCTCAGTTTCATATTTGGCTAACCTACCCATGAACGCTTATAAATATAGGTGTGAAAAATAGCAGCACTACTCCACCACCCACCACTTCTCATAAGTTAACCCTAATACCACAACCAAAATGGAGAAGCTTCCTACCATGGTTTTCATTTGCTGCTTACTTTTATTCCTGTCTTTACCAGTGATGTCTCGAGAAGTTGGTTAGGATCCATTTGCTACTTCGCTTTGTTTTAGTTTGCATGCGTGCTTATCAGAAAGTTTCAATCATTATATACATGTTATTTATGCTTTCAGAATCATGTAAACCTTGATTTTGTAGGGAGAAAATCGAAATGAATATCTATTATGCCTCATTACTAATACGTATTTGCTAGCCGTGAGTTTTTCTATGCTTATATAGTTTACATGGATCGCATATTAATTCTATTTTATTGCAAGTGCAGATGATGAGAGTGAGTTTAGTTACGATGAAGAGAGCGAGAATGGACCTTCTCATTGGGGAGACATACACCCTGAATGGAGATCGTGCAACAATGGATCCATGCAGTCACCAATTGATCTATTGAATGAGAGGGTTGAAATAGTATCCCAGCTAGGGAGGCTTCAGATGAACTACCAACCCTCCAATGCCACTATTAAGAATAGGGGTCATGATATCATGGTGAATGAAAATAAATTACCAAACTCAACAACTTTATTAAATTTACTCAACACTTCTTATATATCGAAATCACCTGGTATATAGTATAGAGTCCAAAATATTGTATATTTAGCAAAGTGTCTTCCTCGGTTATCTACCTAACAATGAATTAACTTTGATGCAACTATTCTGTTTTGTAAATGCAGCTAGAATGGGTTGCTGGCGCAGGTTATCTTCAAATTAATGAAACCAAGTACGTACTCAACCAATGTCACTGGCATTCCCCCTCTGAACACACCATAGATGGCAAAAGGTAATTTGAATTTACAGAGAATTAAATTATAATAATATCGCTCAAAATTTCATATTACGTAAAAAAATACATGTATGTACGTGTAAAAAATATTCAAAGATAGAATTGCATTGCAGGTTTGATCTAGAGTTACACATGGTGCACGAAACTCCATCTGGACAAACAACTGTGATAGGAATACTGTACAAGATTGGAAAACCAGATTCTTTCTTGTCATCGGTAAATTAAATTTCTGTGTTTGTTTCTCATTGTGCATGAATATGACTAAGTCTGTAAAGACTAATATATAATAAAAATTGAAGTTAGACATGAACTCTTGTTTTTTCTAGTTAATGAGTCATATAAAGGCCATTGCTGATACCACGGAAGCAGAAAGAGTAGTGGGTGTAGTTGATCCTAGGCAAATCAATATTTTCTACAAGCAGTATTACAGGTATATGGGTTCGCTGACTATTCCTCCTTGCACTGAGAATGTTTCTTGGACCATCGTTAGAGAGGTATCGTTTTTAAAGTATTGTTTAACGTGGCAATTCTTTAACTTCTCTTTTCAAATATTGTGATAACATATGTCTCACTGTGTTTGAACCTTGTTTAATTTATCAGATACAATCCGTTTCAGAGGAACAGGTTAGATTGCTCCGAGCCGCTGTTCATGATGTAAGTTAATAATAATGAAGTTCAATTAACTCACGAAACAACGGGACACAAAAGTAAAACCTTGCATCATATAAACATGAGACCCTCTCTTTAAGCTTCTAGGTTCATAATTAAGCTATTAAGAATAATTATTACAAGAGACTCCACTAAGAGAATATTTGCTTAATTAATTAGGTCCATATATGCAGTAGTTGAATATTAGGTAGGTAGACTCTATCAAAATCAATAATAATGATATCTCAGGTTGATTATCGACTCTCCTTACGTAATTATTTTTTCAAATTCTTTACCTACTTTTCCTTTTATAAATAGAAAACTTATGCTCATGAACATTGTATATAAATGTATAATGTTCAAAAGATGACACTCCATGAGACTGTATCAGACTGTATCACCTTTATTTGTTAAATCATCATGATATCTGGTTTTTCTCATTGATAAAAAAATTACTTTATTATTTGGTTTAATATTTCAACACGTCAACTTAATTGCATGATAAAAAAAACAGACTAATTATTTCTTGCATTTTAACCTTGACCCTTTGCAGGAATCAGAAACTAACGCAAGGCCACTGCAACTATTAAATAACCGCTTGCTGCAACTTTATCGGGAAAAATATAATAAACATTGAAATTAAGGACATTTTCCAGTGCAAACCTGACAGAAGGTTGAGTTGTATTTGGTCGGAGTGTTGAATGCGTTTCCACATGGACCAAGCCATTTGTTGTATCCCTTTATTTTTGTTTTTCTTTGACAGGGATGGACTGTTATAATAATCTGTGCTGCATACGTACTTGTTATAAACAAAATTGGATATTGTTTGGATAAATAATTTAATAATTTTCTGTGGATGCTAATAATTATATGATTTACTGTATGTTTGAGAATTACCGTATGTGTTTATTGACTTAAAGTTCGACCGATAAATATTTGATTATATATGGTGAGGGTCTTCTATGAATGGATGATGGCTGAAAAATAGAGATTATATATAGAGAGAGAATTGTATATGCACCAATAGTGTAATACAGTATCATTTAATTATAAATAATTATATATAAAAAATTTATTAATTTTAATCTACCATAACTTATATATATATATATATATATATATATATATATATATTATAAGCAACTAAAATATTTTATTTTATATTAATATAAATACTTGAAAAAAAATAAGATTTATGACTGATGAATATCTAATAATCAAAGATTATAGGTTAGGCTCATATATTTCTTTTTAATAAAGATTGTATTAAATAAAAGGGTTCTTTCGACTATAGTACACAAATTAGATTTTGCTTCTACTCTTTCAATACCTTTTACATATGTAAGTGTTGTGATCATTTTTATTTTGATTTCTCTTAGCCTCATCTCTCCAACTCCAATCTTTCTAAGTTTGATGTTTTAACGTGGACAATCTTTTTAAACCGATCTCCTTAACACCAATTTTCTCAGAGTCAATTTTCCCAAAACTAAGTTTCCAAGTCCAATTGCAGTAATGTTGGCTATCTCCTAAGTTATATTCCTCTTTAAACCAAAGAACATATCACATTAAAACTTGTTCTTTTTAACTCAAGCTTTGCATAAGCTTGTTGAATCCTGGACTAGTGCACAATATGAGGATACACACAGCTACAACATATAAATGCTGTTAATAAAACTCTTAATCACAGCCAACATAACGATAAACGCCTACATAACATCTAGGTATAGTAACGAGAATATAACTTCTCCTGACATTAACTTCAGGGTCGTATTTTCTTCTACCAACTTGTTGATGTTTAACATGTAGAAGTCCCATATTACGATGATATATGGTACTGCAACTTGTAGGCTACCTCCCTACCTGTAATAACTTGTGGCTTTTACATGCAAACCCTTCATAGTGCCTCTAAATGTTGCGCAAGATCCAGAATTGTTCTCCTCAGCTTCACCACCCAGCCAAACTATACGTAATAGTACCTCTAAGAAACAGCAAACACCCTAAACAAAACCCATCCACGTTGCTTCTTCTATAGCTGCACCTTCTCACCCTGCTCACTTGAATTCAAACCATGAGTCTGATCTACCTAACATAACATGGTGCATCAGTCATCCCAGTTCTCTTCCGATGTGGGATTTGACTCTCTAGTGTGAGAGTAACTACAATTAGCTACTATGTGCTAATCCCAATATTTCATCCTTATCCATTTTTCATTCCTAAATAGTATACTATTTTTATGATTCTATATTAAACTATCTCTTTCTGGATTCGTTATACACCACACTGCTATCCACTTATATCTCCAAATTTAATTTCTTTTTATTACTTTTATCCATAAAATAGAATTTTAATTGCTTTAGATTATGCTTTGGGTAACAATGTGAGACTGAATCTATCTCTATCTCTTGCAAGGGTTCATACAATTCTCACTATATTGCAACCGATATCTTATAAACAAAAAATAATGTATTCCTCTCTTTCTTACATAAAATACGCATCATACAACTATTATTATACTCCTATTTATCAAAGTTATTTTTACACTCACTCTATTTAATACTAACGTTTGGTTTGAATTTATGAAAGATTGGAAATTAAAGAAAACAAATACATACATAAAAAGAGAGTGAAAATGAGGGAAAGATGAAAGAAAACAAGTTTGAAATTAATTTGATCGATTTAATATAATAAAATTTTTAATATATATATTTAAAATAATTTAATATAAAAAATAAGTTTTACAAATATAAATTAGACTTTACATAAATTTTAAATTAAAAAATATTATAAAATTTTAATAAATAAAAAATTATATTTAAAAAATAAACATGTATTAAAATAAATTAATTTAAAATATATTAAAATATAAATTGACTATTTTTATTTTATATTTAAATGTTTTTATTTTAATTATTAATCTTATTAGAATATAAAATATAACTATACACAAATATAAAATATAACTATTGACGAGATCAAGTTTTAAAGTGTAATACTCACAAGATATGCTAAATCTTATATATTCAATTAGTTTTTGTATTATTTACTTTAATTAAATATCTACCTTTATATACTTAAAATAGCTTAAAATATTATGTGATAAAGTGTCTTTCTATATTTAAATATTTAATATTTAAATATTTAATTAATGTTTTAACTATTTTTTTCTTCTTTGTTTTTACCTCTCTTTAATTTCTTTCACGCGGACATATTATCTCTGTGCAATGTTGTGTTGTGACAAGAGAGAGAAGGTGTGCCTAGGCCTCTTCCTTTGTGATAAGGTCGACATAACTAAGTATTTAAGTGAGTTTTTTAAGAGAAAAAAATTTAGTTATACTAACGATAACATTAAAAGAATTTTAGAAACGAGTTATTTATTAAATTCTTAGATTAGAAAAAAATTAACTATAAAAATAAAAAATAACCCTTGAGTAACTTGATTATTTTATTTTTAATGTTATATTAAAAAATTAGTCTTGTATTTACCATAACCATTTTATAGAATTTTTTTAGTAAGTATTGAGTTCGGTCTTACATCAATCATTTCCAATTAATTTAGTCAAGTTAAATTATAATGTCACTTTTGTTTAGAAGTGATTTAATGTTACTATGCACTACATAGTTGGAAAAGCATCTAGATCTTCTTTCATTTTTTACATCTACAAGACATAATAAATATCACAAAAGAGACAATTCCTACGTATGTCAAATAAAACAAAATACATCACAACTTTAAAAAAATATATATTTTTTCTTTTACGATTCGATTTCTTTTACAAATTCAGCTATTTTTAATTTTATATATATATATATATATATATATATATTAATAAATTAAAAAAATAATAACAATTTATTAAATTTTATGAATATATAGATATATGGTCAAGCTACATTAGTTATGAATTAAAAGATCTAGAAGTTTGTAATTAACTTTGAGGATTGATATAAAAGAGTTTTAAACGTATGGACATGTTGTATCAATATAAATCACATCACTAACCAACCTGATAGATGTTAATCGCACTACATTGTGCTAAGTTGACTTGGATTATGATTTATTTGATTCTATAATCTAATTTGCAGGTTCCCTATTCCAATATAAATCTAACAACTACATGCCTTTAGCTGTCTTAAAAAACAATTCTTAGATGATTATTTGGTCATCCCACTTAATATTGTTGAATTAGTGGGTTTAATTAATATTAACAGGATAACTCGTACTCTAGGTTGCTCCTGTATATAAGTAGCTTAATTTGAGCTACCTTCATCGCTAACCAAGTGAACAAAATTTAGTGTATCATCCTAACTAGAGAGGTAAGGTTACCTAGATTCTCTTGCTATTTATATAAAGTTTTGTTATCTTTGATTTTGTAGAAGCAAGATTATATGATACGAGGCTGCAACCTTTGGGGTGATGCTACTTATTATGGTGTTGAGCGTGTCAATGTGCATGGCCACAGAGAAGAAGACCTTCATTGATGAAATGAACATGAAGAACAAGAAGTTTCCAACCATGAAAATGAAAACCACAACCCGGATTTTACGTAAGGTGGAACAATCAGTGTGAATAATCATCATTACTTCCCCAGGCAGGACTTCAACAACAATAATGGTGGTCATGAATTTGGGATTGATGGAAGTGACTGATAAAATTTAAATGCTATGTTCATATTTGAGACAGATAGATGTGGTTCCTCCTGATCAAGAAATTAAATAACGAAACTCAGATCCTGTACAGCTTTAGTGTTATGGCCTATGATAAAGTGAAATATTAATAAACTTTAAGTTCCACGTACTCTGTATTTTTTTTTTCTTTGAATTTATTTCTGATTTTTATTATATACAAATTTTAAACATTGCATTAGAATGATGACGTTTGGTAAAAGTAGTGGTTGTAAAAATAATTTTTATAGTTCCAATACAATTCTATTATTCTATTTCAATCATTTCAAAACAGTTTTTATTTAATTACTTAATCTATAACTTAATTAAATATCTTAATTTAAAACAATAATTGATTTTATGCAAAGATTACATGATATTTTTCAAATGTTTAAGCTTTAGATGAATTTTTTAAAAATATGGTGGAGATATTTCATGTTGTAATACGATTAAATTGTGTTTATTTCTTGTGAACGTTTATTGTTTATTTCTTGTGAAGAATCCTAGTTGATTATAAATAGTATGATTGAGGTATCGAAGAGTTGGAAATATTCGAGATTTTGAATTCGAATCGTTATTCAAATTGGAGGCTCCTGCAACTATGGTTGAAACCAAAGTCTAGAATATGTTAATCGTAATCAATATGGAATAGTGTGCAGTAAGCGACAAAGGAGTAAATATGATTTTACTAATTTATCTACGTGAAAGGTAGTCAAAAGTATATTTATAAACAATCTCCAACGTCTACATATTATTAGGTGTATTGGAAAAAAATGTAATACATTTGTTTGTTGTAAATAAGGGCTAGCAAAATTATGTTTATCAGCTGGAGTAAATTGTTATTTCATTTTCAAAAGGGTTGAAGTAAAGTTTTCGTACTTTCAATTAATAGATTATTTATTATTAATAGAAAAAATGTATAAAAATAAAGAAGAAAATGTAGCTTGAACCCAAGGATCACTTGTTATATTCTCCAAGATTTCTAAATTAGAGTCACTAAGAGTAAAACTCTAGCTGGATGAAATTTAATTAGTTTAAATTTCAAGAAATTTGGTTGTTAGAGCAAGTAAAATTCATTCTACAAGTTGTTTCAATAGAAATTTCAGTGGTTTGATCACCGTCCAAATTTAGTTAATTAAAATCTGAGATTTTTTTATCGGACTAGTGAATTCTCCCTAAGTGAATTATTTTTAGGCAAATACTTTGGTTGTTAGATAAAAAAAAATTGTTAGACTATTAAAATTTGTTGAGCAAGTTGATGCCTTTGAATAAGTAAGTAGAATGGTGGTTGAACAAATTGCAGTGTTTAATTTGATAGGCTAAATTTGAAAAATAAGTTTTTAATTGTTTCTAAATGGAGAGTGTTTTCTAAATTGAAAATCATATTTTGAAGCATTTTTAAATATTAAAATTTGTTGAACTTTCATTGGATTATTATATTGTCAATTAATATATTTTGTTGAATGTTATTAAATGTGATAAAAGATGAATGGATTATGGTATTAGTAATTGAATTGAGATTAAATGTATATGTCACAACCGGGGTCACGACGGGGACGGCGAACAAAAAATAATTTTCATTTTCAAAACAGAGGAGTCGCCACCATAATTTATTAAAGGAAAATTATGGAAAACCAAAAACAAGATAAGGCA
>Ga0099825_1006769_pt1:0-12500 | contig 14204 bp, 9 predicted proteins | sample SiratroredBW_FD_76838 | JGI IMG/M metagenome (GOLD analysis project Ga0099825, IMG submission 76838) | Root nodule microbial communities of legume samples collected from California, USA - Siratro red BW | ecosystem: Host-associated > Plants > Roots > Nodule | place: USA: California... | reverse complement strand
CAAAGCATTTTAGAACATCATATATAGTCCCAGTATTCCAACAGTAAATATTTTAGTAATTTTTTTTTTAAAAAGGCAAAGTAAAGGAATCGAAAATTCTTTTATGCTAGGAAAATTATATATTAATAATATCACCGACATGTTTTTTAGTTTTAAAATTTATACAAAATATTAAGTTGTTCAAACTTGTAGTTTGGTTAAATCATACATTTGAAATGAACCTTACTTTACATGAAATAATTTTATAATAAATAATTTATACATTTTATTATGTGAATAGTGTTTTTAGATACCTAGCAACAATAAAATTTAAATAATTTACATGAATGCTAAAAACCTTTACACAAAATGGAAAATAAAATTTTACGTAAATTTAACTGTTCTTAAATTTAGTTCTTACAGAACAATTTAACTATTAACTTATATATTAAAATAAGTTGTTGGTTATAATAATTTTAGTCTCGTTGTTTTATTATAAAAAGTATCATGTTTTGGCTAATAAAATTAGTTTACTAGTGAATTACTTATAAAAAAAACTTTTATACCCAGTAAAAGTCTATCAAAAAAACAAATATAGTATTGAATTCTTGCATTTTTTAAGATGTTTATAACTGACTAATTAATAAATTTCTTATATCATTTTAAAGAATCACAATTCATGCTTTACAGGAATCAAGACACAATTCTCAGACGTGAATACTTTCTCTCTATCAAATGCTCTTCGTTAGAATTACATATCATTAATTTATATAATAAGAAATTGTATTAAAAACTCTAATTTTGATTGAAACTACAAAAGAACAACTAATAAAAAACTGTCATGTCGATCCCTTTTTATTTTAAACTTAGTGGATGGTTGGAAGCGATACATACCAATGTGGAACAACACCATTATATTATGGTATGACTTTTACAATGCACTTTATATTAGTATGGTTTGGTTTGACTATAATCCTAATTCAATAAGCCAGAATCAAAGTTTAACATATGTTCCTTTCTTATTCTGTATACACTTTTTTAATAGTACATCATGGCAAATTGCCAATGAACTGGCATGCATTGTAAACTATAGCAAATGCTGATGTTTTGCTGGTGGCTGATCTCACCAAAAACACGGTTTTTACCATATTTTTCCTATTTTTATGACCAAATTATATATTTGTATACCCTTTGACTACAAACTAGCCATTAGCAAATTGATTTTTGGTTGCATTTTATTGACCTAGAAAATGGACCTTTCCTAATTTCACATTGGCTGTGAGATAAACCATTTGCTAAATTTGATTTAAATAATTTATTAAGAAAACTGCGGATTTAGTTAAATTATATATAATAGAATATAATATAATCAGTTTGTTTTTATGTTATCTGGGGTTTAAATTCTTAACGAGTAAGCATTTTAGTTTAGATTATAAATTCAAGCCCATGTTTAACAACAACAACAACTTGCTTCCGAAAAGCAATAGTTGATTAATTGTATTCCTGTTTTAAATAAATATACCAATGAGGTTAAGAAAATATAATCTAAGGGATAATAACTAAATGTCAAAGAAGCCCCAGCTAATGAGTATTTCTTGTAAAGTACTCTTAAAAGTGTCATTTTTGTTTTTCCGTTATAATAGTACTAAAAAATAGAATTTAACTTTTTTCAAAGTGAGGAATATGTAAATAACTAAGTTCTCACTTTCTCACACCACATGAAATTTAAGCTTTATATAAATGATATTTTTAATGGTCGTTTGTGAAGTTGGGCAAATGATGTGTGATAGAACCTCCTTGGTACAGTGAATGTGTACCAAAAGTCAACAATTTTTTATGCTGTGTCTGAAAGCAAAGCTGAGTTTGATAGGTTAGAACTTATCAAATGGTTTTTACGTTCCATTGGCTCTCTTCTGATTCCATATGTCCCTATTGTTCTGGTATCTTTCAGTCTTTTCATTTCTTCATTCAGCAAATTAGAGTAACCCTTCCTACATTTGTTGTCTTGTTATATTCACTTAATGTGACCACTTCATGTAATTCAAGTGCCATAATAGTGTCGTTTACTCTATAATATTCTATTTCTTTTAAATTCTCACAGTGAAATTCATGAAACCAAGTCTTCATATGAGTTAGACTTAAGACGGTAGAGTATGTAATAAACTTCGATATCAGAATAAAACTTAGCTACATAGTCTATTCAAGCATGCTTCAAATTTAAGTAAAAAAATTCTATGTGGAAATCATTTTCTCTGATAAGAAACCCGAATATTAATTATTTTTTCCCACTTGTAATACGTATACTTATCATAGAGGATGCAGAGCCATTAAAGTCAAACAAAATAGCCATGGAAGATATAACTTCTAATCGTTTTATTTTATTCAAAATTAAAGGGGAATACGAAGAAAAAGAAGAAGATAAAAACTGATGAACCAACCACATCATACTGTGATTTATATAATAATATGTACTACAGGAAGATTGCACTGATATATATGTTAAATTGCCGTCCATTATCTCAAATAATCCTTATAAAAATGTATTATAGTTTTTACATTTTAAAAAAAAATGAGATTTTCGTTGGGACAAAAGAGCATTTCAGAAATTTACAATATATTATGTCTGATAACAAAATTTAGTTATTGTTAAGTGAAACGTAGATATCACAGGGTAAACTATATATAAAGTATTTATATTGTTTTGCACAAAACAAAAGAAAAATTACAAGGTTTATAATAGAAAAACTGGCGTATAGTGCTGTATGTTTTCTAGAATGTTGCTTCCTTGAAGTCAATGTATCATACCAGAACCAATTAGACTAAGTAAAACAACACGATGTCAGATATATTATTTGAAGTCTTCTTTTTAAAAAAATTCAAATTAAAAACATATGCCAATAAACAATTGTAAGTGAAAGAATTTATAAAACCATATACATGGTTTGGTAAACACAAAGCTGTCGTTGTCCGATCGAGTAGGTGAAATTTTGAATGAGAAAAGCGAAAACTAGGATAGGAGGTGAATAAAGTAGGATGACAAGGCTTCGATCTTACATATTGTTAATTTTTTTTTCTTTTGACTTAATTTTCTGTACATTATTTGTTGGTTGATAGTATAAGAATCTTTCAACCCACTTTTTTTTATACAGAAAAAGTGTCATCAAAATCTTTAGAGGTGAGAATCTATAACTTAGACTGCACTCTATTAAATAGCATTTATGTTATATAATTAAGTTAATAAACCTGGCTAGAATAATTGGAGGTGACAAAAGTTTAGCCTTTTTTAGTTACCGGATAGGACGGCTAGTCCGCGATACCAAAATAGCTTAAAAATCGTGATACATTTCGTTAAAGGATATGTTAGTGGATCCACCTGTTAATCTTTCAAACAATATAACATAAAATTGACTTTTGGAATTTATTTTTTAGATTGCAACATTTACCTTTTAGATTTTTTTTTTTTAGAATGAAAAATTAAGCTTCTGGAATATATATTCTGGAACACAACATCCCTTCCAAATAATTTCTAAAAAAATTCTTTTCAAAATGTAAAATTAAACTTCTAAAATAAACATCCCGAAATACAACACACACTCTTCTCAAATAATTTCTGGAAAGCCTTTAAAACAATGCAAGTTGGTAGTTGCTTCCCGTACATACAAAATATTTCCTACACTTAAAAAATTCTCAAACTACTGTCTGTTATTTTATATATTAAATAATTTTTCTTCTTCTCACATTTACACAAATATTTCTCTTATATTTTTTTAACAATAATAAAAATAATATTAGATGTTGTTAAGATATTTATAATAATTTAACAAATTCAGTTTAACATATTATTTTTAAATATTTAGTTTTATGATAACTAATTTAATGTTGTTTGAAAAAAATATAAATATTTCTTAATATTTATTAGATTTTTTTATTATTTATCAAGAAAAATTGTTAATAAGTTAACAATTTTTTATTTAATTATACTTATATGCGACTTAATATGAGAAAAAAAAATCATTTAATAAATAAATTTTAAAATAAAAATAATTTAAAAATTATTGACATATTGAGAATTTGTTAAATAACAACACATCAACCAATTGCCATGCAAGTTTAACCTTCCAAAAACCCTGTTTGGTAACCCAATAAAAATGACAGGGGTAGAACTAGAATTTTGAAATATTGATCAGATGCAAGAAACAATTGACAGGGTCCAGGAAGCAATTGGCCCCAAGAATAGATCTGTTTCGGAATGGTCACAAGATTATATAGCTTCTTGTTCTCCGATTCCAGAGAATGGAAGGGGCAACAACGTAAATTCAGGTAAGCAAGAAACGTAATATTTTGTAATGTTCCAGTCATGCGTATCATTAGTGTGCGTCTAAATTTTAATTAAACAGTGAGTACGGACAGTAAGAGAAATTTAAAGCAGATTTCGAGATTTTTTTTAACGAGATATATGTTGATTTTTTTGCCATCATGTATGACCTTTTTACTTCATAAAACTATGATTAAATAGTTTTCATTGGTAGGTTAAAGCTAAACTTTAGTAACTTGTTATTAAATTCACTTGTTAAATATTAATTTATAATATTCTTATCATTATTTCTCTTTTATGATTTGATCATCATTGTCAGAATGGCCTGCCTAGGATCTCAAAATCAAATCAAAGTTAATAATAACAATCTCGTTTATATTTTGAAACGAATAATGACTTTCTGAGAAAACTTGACCCTAGGTCTATAGTCAACTAGTTATTTTTAACCTAAGAGAAAATTAAAAATAAATTATACTCTATTTATATAAAAAAATTATTATATATTATTATAAAAAAAATTAAAGTTTAATATTCAACAACAATATGTACTATACATATATTTTGATCTAAATATTATTTAAAAAACGATTCTATTAATGTCTTTAACATTCATAACCTGTGTAATTAACCAGTAAAGATAAAAAAATAGATTAAAGTTCCTGTTAAATTGATAATCTTTAGTAAAACAATACAAAATAGTAACTAAACACTTTAAATACTATCAACATTTATTTCTGACAAAATATAATATTGATTTTGGCAGCCCTAAAAAAGAGAGACACAGGAGTTTATTTCTTTGAAATAACAAAATAAAAATTAAAAACAAAAGAATTTAATATAAAAAAATAAACAGATCAATTCATTAGTCTGATTTAACTTTGTTAAATTAATATATAGGGTAAGGATTCTTCCCACTAATACATTCTATTTTAATATTATCGCTATTTAATATAAGACATAGATTTTCACTATTTTATATATTTAATAAAGTTTATAAAATCCTTTCAAACAAACTAAATATTTAAAAGCAGTTTGACAACTAATAAGTAAAAACCCTTAACTTACATAAATTGAAAAATAATATCAGTATATTAAAAAAAATACCAGCGTCAATATAATAATTATGAGTGACTTTGGTAAAATAAAAAACCCAACTAATATCTATTGTTGTGATTTTCTATATTTTTTTAATCTGTAGTCATGTGAGTAGGTAAATTTATACAGCCCACGAATCGTTACAATGTTTTATAACAAAGTAATCCACAAACATGGCAGACAATGAATGGAAGCAGAAACTCTAAAAGCACTGAACATCAACAACTCTCTCACAACAACTCTATTGTAAAAGCCAAGTTATTATTTTGTTTTGAAATCTAAGAGAAACTCAGCAAACTGAAACTCGTAAGTCTAGATTTGGTGATTTTGCAAACTGTCTTTTATTTTATTTAAGACAATGTTCATGCCAAGTCGTCAGTACCTATCTCCATGTGGCTGCAGTCAAAACAAGCAACGAAAAAACATTGTCAGACCCAACAGTGTTACAAAACTGATATTAAGAATACACAGACATAAACATGTGTAATATTATTAAACAGCAAACATGGTTGCTCTTAATTGTTCTTGTTTATCTCTACTCTAGCATTGAAGTGTATGATAAAAGTTGTGGTATGATATGAGTATGAGAATGGAAAGTACTTACGTCAAATGCAACAAGAGATCTGCAATAATTATTGTTAGTGAGTACTGTACTTGTAGAGCCACACTCGCTGTCTTTGAGTGAAACTGCGGATCTATCAAGCTTGATTGACCAAGGATATTGATAGTTTTGAGCAGCAGCACCCACATGTGAAGATGACCTTTGCATCCTCATTGGCCTTGGGACATTTCTTCCCTCAACTGAAGCTCTTCGCCGGCTTGGTTGCCTCTCAAATGAATCTGGTCTTTGTTTCGGTGCACTATGTGATCTCACTTTGGCCCTTGATGATTCAGTGTTAGCCATGTAATTTGGAAAAAGAGGGTAGTCATAGGACATAGATTCTGCATAAGCTGGCCTAGGGAAAGAAAAAGGGTGCTTTGAATTTTCTGTTCTTGACACAGCAGAGTAGCACTGAGGGTTGCTTTGGGCTGTGCTGAAACGGTCCTCAAAATGGCCACTGCATTCTCTCGGGCTCAACTCTGTCAATACTGATGGAGCTGGTGATACCTTGTGGTTTTCTTCCTTTGAGTAGGAACCATTTGTTGAATAATGTGTGGAAAATCTGTGGTCATGTTGTTCTTGGTGCCCATGATTATACACACTGCTGCTTCTGCTTCTGGAGCTATTTTTTGTTTCACCAACATCCATCTCAACAATCTTGATGTTGTCTTCCAAGCCTCTCTCCATTTCCTCCTATATGTACAAAAACTCATATTTCATATCAATGATGCCCACATTTCCTAGACTGCTTTAGCATATATTTCAAAATTAAATTTTTGTGTGCAAAATTTCGTTATCATGCTGAAAAGATACTGCAAATAAACGAAGAATTTCACATCATCATGCACATTATATATCCCATAAACGCTTGAAATTTCATTTTCAACTATCATATTACTGTCAAAAGATAACTGAGAGCAGTTATGATACTGACATTATATATATGCCTGAACAAATCATCATCTGTGGCTTTTCTTTGTTGTTGATTAGGAATTCCTTCTGCGCCCATTCGGATCCTCTGAATACGAACTCTAGCTTGTGCCGTCACCAAAGCCTGCATGCATCTCAGTGTTGCTTTGGCCTGTTTTCTCACCAAGTGACCCCTTACCAGTGCCTGCAACTTCACTAGTCCTCTTAGAGCGCACAATGCTTTCCTTGCCTGTCATATAAACAATGATACATATCATATCACACAACCACACACTCAACTCAAATACCAACGATTCCCTAGAGAATGAAAGACAAAACTAGCTTCCATACCAAGTGAGACCGAAAGACTGATTGGATTTTAATGGCAGCAGCCTCTTCAATGCTTTTAGATGTTGCATTGGAAGCAGAAGTCAAACGGATCACAACAGCTACAGCCTGAGCAGCTGCCACCGCAGCATCAGCTGCTGCTGCAGCCACAGCCATGGCATGCTTCCTTTGCTCATTCTGATTATCATTGTCAGCTAGCACTGTCTGTGAAGCAGTGACATTTGGTTCTACAAAATTCAATTCCCTGGAAAAAGTTGGTGTTGGCGTGGCAGTGGAAGCGGCTGATGATCTTCTGAAACTCCATCTCTTTTTCTCCTTTGGGGTTGTGGAAGTTGGAGTGGCTGAGTTTTCTGTTCCATTTGAAGAAAAAATCAGGTTAGATGTAGATTTTTCCTTGTCTTTCTTCCCAGTCAACAAGTTTCTAAGCCATTTGCCTGTCTTCCCCATCTCTTTCAAACACCTGGTAAGCTGATACGGATACTAGCAAGTATAGCAACAACTTAAAGAAAGTAACAAAAACGATCTGCAGATCTCTTCATATCTACATTTGTTAAGTTGCTTTCAACATCATGGCCCCCTTATTAAAAATAGATAGCGCTATTTGACAGCTTAAACTCACTGTCTCATCACACAACTTTTCCGTACTAAATACTAACCACCATTTTGAGAATATGTTTTTAGGGGTCTCTATGCCATGCAACAGGTAAGGCCTGGCTGTGTGAAAAAAAAAGCCAAGAAGAAGCTCCCCGCATAAGCCACTTGCCACAATCTGGAGCATCATGTAACTGTTACTGATTAAGATAATAAGATTCCTTGCCCTCCAAAGTCTAAAGTGAAAAAGATTTTTCCGTTCCCATGCTATACCTATAGGTAGCGATTCCTCATCAGTGGCCATAAGGGTGTTTTGGTAATTCACCATGTCGGTTAATGTGGAATGGGATAGATCAGAAACCATGTGATAATAGATCAAGAACATGCAGCATCCGTGTAAAATACTCATATTTGGGTAGGAGAGTGTTCAATTGAGGGTCCATTACAGGGGTCATGAACTAAAGAAAGTTAAAAGACCTTGAAGATAAATGATTGAGTAGGGGTCCTGAAGATGTGCACGTGCCCACCCGGTTTAGCTAAGACATAGGGTTATTGTTCTATTCTAGTGTTTGTTTTTGTTAACCTTTTTTTTTTTTCTACTAAAGTTTGTTTGTTTGTTTGTTTGTTTTCCCGGTTGACCCTACCCAATTTTTTGTCCTGATACCAAGCCCTTGAGAGAAGTCATCTAACTTTTACATTTCCTAGAAGCAAAGGCTACTACTACATGGGTTCAAGAACTTCTATGACACAATGTGTAGCAGAATATGCTAGTGGTTCCCAGCAAGATTGTTTAATGAACTTGGAAAACTTCACAACTGAACTTAATCAACTGAACTTAATCAAGCACAATTACATTTTAAGTTGTCAAATCAAACATGTTTTTACTTTCCGATTATGTATGGGGGAGTATAGTCATACCAGTCAGAGGGCCACTGACAACAACCTTTATTAAGCAACTGAATTGGTTGGCTTAGGTGTGACTAAATGCAGTAAAGTGTTTGATTCACGTGTCAACAATCTGTTGAAAATGAAGTATACCCGAATAGCTCATAATGGGTGGATTTTCATATTGAGAAATTGATACAAAAAGTTGTGATTTTCATGAATTGTACAAAGAGGAGGCATTATCCGCACCATTTTATTTACTTGGCTAATGGCATATATGGAAGTAGCTGAATGAATAAAATTATGATTAATGTTTGATAAACTGCATCATGCAAATATTGTATTCTAACCAAAGATAAATTATCATGCGGGATGAAGTGAGTAAACCAGTGGTTCATATGCACGAATATGAAATTAATAGGTATAGGGCTCATCTTAGCCATCATAGATAGATTATTTGCATTGTTTAAACGATATCTTTTCATTAGCATACAACGAGTTGGCAATCACATGGCATGTTTATATGCTCCTCATTTGACTAGGTGTTCTGTTAGGGGAAACACCGTCTTTGGATTTGGTTCATTCCCTTCACTAGTTCTCTGCTTGATTCCTTAATCAGCGTTTTAGTGGATGTTATCACCAAACAAAGTCACCTATGGCTGCATCTACCCTAACTAATCCTTGTAAATTGTGAACATTTGATAAGCCATTTATGAATATATTTCAATCAAAAGATATAGATGAAATCAGAAAAAAAGTAAATTTCTTATTCTCATTCCAAAACCACCCCCAGTAGATTTACTTTGTTGTATTGTAGCATCTAATAGAGAGTATTTGTAATATGCAAACGAGTCTAACTGAAACAAAGCAAGGTAAAAAGTAGGGAATACTATCAGTAATTCCAGCTAATATGATCAAACGTCATATGAATAATTATTAAGTTATAAGATGACAGGAGACAAAAACAGAACACAATAATTTGATTGGTGATAAGTTTTTTTGAAGAAGGTTGTCTTCTTATGGTTAAAATATTATCAAATGATGATTCAATGAATCCAACCTAAAACCATGGGGAGGCACTTGATCATTGGACATCATTGATGTATTTTCTCGGAAAGTTCTCGCATTATCTGAAGAAGGAAAATATTAATTTCGGAATTTGACATGAAACATGTAAAGACACGTTTAGAACATCAATATCTAAAATTTAATTAATGTGATCCATGATACAGGAGATCCTGTAGGTGGGGCCTGTAGGAGTGTCTCTAGTTTTCAGTTCTCTTCTGCCTTGATTTCTCCCCATGTGGAATACAGTCTCCATCTCTTCAAAGACATTCTGTTATTCATCACGTAATACTTGATAAAAACAAAATGAAAAAACAAACACAAATTAAAAGTTTGTTTGTCACTCATATTAGTTAAAAGTTTGATTCAAGTTTGAATGAACTTTAGCCAACAAAACATCTATATATGTTCTTGACATCCGGATAGCTTATCCAAGTCAACATCTCTATTAATGAAAATCTTGTGTGTGGTTGTAGGTTGTCGAGACGACATCCTTTAAGTTCTCCACTAGTTTCTAATTTATGATCATTAACCCTTTTTCATCTAAAATAGAGGTATCAAAAGCACACACACAAAACTTTTAAATTTTTCATGGAAGGTTTTCTATCAAACCAAGATTTAAGAAGTGGTTTTCTTTTCAATGCCTTGATAGTGTATTTTACATAAAAATAGAGGTGTTTATGTTTTGGTCTAAAATATCTCCGAGAGTCCATTTTCGAACAATATGCATTTGGACATCTCCATTATTGTTCTGTTCTATATTTCACTTCATTTTATTCAGGAATGTAGGGAACGATTCTTAATTCTTTCACGATAGAAAAACTGTTCAAACTTCTCTATTGCAATTCAATTCCATCATTGGACAGTAGTTTCTTAATTTTACAATGTGACTCCCTTGCAACCGTTGCTTTAAGCCTTTAAAATATTATGAAGACTTTAGATTTTTTTTTATTCAAAAATAGACCCAACATGTCCTTATAAAATAATCAATGAATAGTAGAAAATATCTAAAGACATTTAAGGAGGTCATGCTCATAAATTCACAAACATATTTATATGAATGAGTTCTTTTACTATATTATTATATTTTCATATTTACATACTTCACAAATAATATATTTTTAGTAATTCTAAACCTAATTTTAATAATTTTTCCAGAGGTTATATGTTTTAAAGTGGAATAATTTGAATGACTAAATTTTTTGTGTCACAAATATAATGTGTCTGTGTTACTTATAAAGGCTTGCTAATTTTTTTCCATTCATTCAATTAAAAAATGTTTTTTTTTTATTTAGTTGGTCATCAACTCACTTTTAGATGGATTGAATATTTTACATTTTATTTTCTTAAAATTAGAGAATAATTTTATTTATTATTTATCTCACACTTAATAAATTCTGACTCAGATCAGTTACAAATCGAACATTTAAAATATATATATTTTGTATCCAAAGGATGTCACTCCACACAACTATTTTGTCTTTTACACATGTTTAACATTGATTATAGTGACTTTAAACATGTATGTTTGTCTAGTTCTTTCAAGATGATATCATGAGTCATGTGATTTGTGGATCCTTTATTTATATATGAGACAGACTTTCATACTTTAGTAGCAACTTGCAATAAATAGTTCATCATTATGAGTTTAGTGGTGTTGTTGAACATTATGAGTTGTATGTCCTTACTAGTTTTGTTTGTTTTTACAAGATTTCTTTATATATCCAAGTTGGTCGAAAACTCTATACTTATGTATGGATTGAACTAATAAAATTTTTCACTATAATTTTTTTGTTTTGTAATAGGAGCAAAACACTTATCTTGATTGTTTTGTTCCTCAAACTTTTTCTCTTTTTTTAGCATCAATTTTTTCTTGTTGGACTTTAACTTTGGTGAATGCTACTAGAGTATCTTTTATATTTTCTTCCATTCTAAGATCATATATGGTTAGTTGCTTGTAAAACACTTGTTAACTTTATATTATTATTTTGGAGGAATCCTTTTTTTCTTTTTGAAATGATATTTTTAATTCAAACATCTCAAGGAAGATAAACTGATATTTTCTCTATCACACAATAGTCACTCAATTATTTTCTAAACAACATTATAAGTGTAACTACTTTAAAATTGGATGAGTGAAATTTTTTGACAACAATTTCAAACTCTCTCCCTAGATTTAAAACATGTCTTATCTTTGTTTTATCACTTCATTGAAACTCTTCGTTCACTTAATATCAAGCTTCATTGACAATTTTCATAATAACAATATTGATAAAAATATCATCACGTAATATAACAAGTATTTTCCTTCTTTTTCTATTTCGTCATTATAAAATTGTTGAGTTTTTAAGTATTGGGGTTTAAATTTTCACTATACCCCTCAAACATTGAGCTCTCAAGTTATTCTTCATATAAGTACTCACTAGAAAAAAGAGTGAGTGATGAATAGTTTTTTCTTCCTTTTACACTTTTTCTTTTTCTTTTACAATTGCTTGAATATTTAAGCTCTTTGATACCATATAAAATATTAATAATAAAAAAATTATCAAAATAATTATTGTTGGAAACTGTTTTGGCTGAAATACAAGAGGGGGTGAATTGGATTTCAAAACTTTTTGAAATAATTTGATATTTTTCAGTAAAATGCAATTCTGTTTCACAGACTGGATCTTTATTTGAATTTACTGAATCAGAACAGTTGCATGAAACAGT
>Ga0099825_1006768_pt1 | contig 14205 bp, 11 predicted proteins | sample SiratroredBW_FD_76838 | JGI IMG/M metagenome (GOLD analysis project Ga0099825, IMG submission 76838) | Root nodule microbial communities of legume samples collected from California, USA - Siratro red BW | ecosystem: Host-associated > Plants > Roots > Nodule | place: USA: California | collected... | reverse complement strand
TTTTATATATATTTTAATTAAAATATTTATTTTTTATATATTATAATATATATTTTTTTATATAAAAAAATATATATATATATATATATATATATATATATATATATATATATATATATATATATATATATATATATATATTAAATTCATTGTTATACTAATCAAATGTAATCCATTGTTATTCCAAATTTCTATAAAACAGTTAATTAATCAACTGTTAATCCAATTTTTGCAAATAAATATAATTTTTGAAATTTGATATTTAAACTAAGATACAGTAGATTAAAGTGATTTAATTATAATTTTAAAAAAAAATTATTCTAAAAATTTTCAATAAACTATTTACAAAAGTCTATAATATATTGATTATGTAATTTTTTTATAAATATTAAAAAATTAAAATTATTATTAATTATGTATATTGTATTTATTCTATAAAATCCATTTTAAATTTTGCCTATATATTTTTCTCATTTAATCTATTATACAGTTTTTGTGTGAAATCATTCCTTATTTTTACTGTTAATCCCAATAATTTAACCCAGATAAAATATTAAAAATATTAGTTAAATAGAATTTTAAGCACAAACATAGATAAAAAAATATCAAAGCAGTAAAATTCTAAACTTGTGTTTTAGGATAAAATACAGATAAACTATTAGAAAGTGGACCTTTTAAATTTAAAGTTTTTTCAATTTTAAAAAACTAGCTTTAAATGTAAGACATTGTCCAGCACACTTTGTATGGAGGATTGGATATGTCTAGCGTGAAACTAAGAAAAACCAGTAAGACATTGTCCAGCACTTTGTTGAGATAAATTTTGAATGATTATGATACTATATCTTAAAAGAAATAAAATTTAAACTTAATCTAAAATTTTATATAATTAATTTGTAAGATAAAATTTACACATTTACATAATATTTTAATTAATTAACTTTTTTTAATCGAATTAAGATATCCAACAGTTAAAATATAGAACTGTTATATTATCATTTATAATCTATACCACATCACATACTTTCATTTAATTAATTAATTAATAATATTATAATATATTATTTATTTTAAAATAAGTTACGCAAGCAAAGGCTTAGTAGTTTAACTTCCAACAAATGATACAATATCTAATATTGAAACTTATATGAAAAAGTTGGCAAAAGTGAAATATTAATGGTAAAGTTTATAAAACTTTTATAAAAGTTTGTGCACATAAAATTTTAATAATTTTTAGTATAATTCATCGATTGAAAATATTTATAATATTTTTTTATTAAAATGATACAAGTGCTGTAACTGATACCACTATTTAAATTCATATTAGTTTGTGTGATAATTATTATTAAATATGAGCAATGTCCGTAACGAATGATCAATAATAATCATAATAATAATTTAAAATACAAAATATATTGCTTTTATCTTTTGAAAAGAAAGAGAGATAACGAGTATTAAGGATATGCTGAAAATGTTAATATTCACTAAATATAAAGAATTGATCGACATATACAATAAAAAAAAAATAAGAATGGTTATCAATAATTTTATGATTTGGTTTAGGTTCATTTCATTCATGTGAATGGTTATTAAATTTATTAATTTTATCCTTTTATTAAAGTTCACTTCATTCATAATAATGATTATTAAATCTCTCGTTTTTGTTTTAAATCATTGCCACTTTTATATAAATGAATGATAATTGAATTTGTTATTTTATTTGGCAGTTGCTTACACATTGCTTCCTGCACTATTTCCATTGCCTCTGCCTCCACCAAGCTTCTTGTTGATATTGTGCTTTGGATTAGTTTTTATTTTGAATTATTATTTATTTATGTTATTATTTTGAATTAATATTTATTATTTAAGTTAATATCTATTAGATTGGATTTAAAGTTAAGTTCTATTATGTTTAATTAGAATTTAAAACCTAGTATTTGAATCATTAGAAATAATCAATTAGGTGTTGTCATCTGACCATTGTTGTCACATACTTCTCCTTATTCTCGCTGCCACCACTAACCACTCACACCACCTTTTTTATTTCAAGATTTGGTGTATTTCTTATTCTAAATTTTTAATTTCTTAAAGATTGTTTTTAATTATATGCTTGTATATAAATTATATTTTGACTATATTGTGCTAGTTATATTAATAAATTCTTAAATTCATTGGTATTGTATTCCAAGGTATTCGTGCGGGTGATATTAATTGTCCTGTAGTTGAGACCAGGTTAATCATGACTTGGAGGATTAGTTGTAACTTTGGCTTAGTGGTACGCTTTTGATCTAACAATTGACATTAGAACCAATGTCACAGGTTGGCCAAGTCACAATCGAATTGAATTGCTCGATCCAACAATCTTACTCTCATTAAATTGTTTTATTTTTTAGAAATTATTAGTTAAGGTCCTATGCTGCCAAAATTTTGAAAAAAAAAAAACTTGAAATTATAAATCTCGAAATATTTTTTTTTAATTTTGTATACTTATAGGAGTTTACTTAGGTGGAATAAAGATTGAAGATTGTGTGTAATATAATTGTTCATACATTGATTTATTGAATGCGTAAATTTAATTTGTTTTATTTACCATTGAATGTGTAAATTAGCTTTATATTGTATGAAATGAACCTTTGTTTTCCGTTAAGATTCAATATAAAAGTTATGTTAGATTAATTTGGGCAACCTTTGGTTTTTTAATTTTACTTTTCACTCATGGATTTTATGTTTTAAAATTCTTAACACTTGAAATTTGTCATACTTTTTATATACTTCATTTAATTATATTATATTCCCTTGAGTTATATATTATTGATTTACCCTTTCACATGAAATTTTTAATTTTGGCTGGATGTGCAATAAATTCCATCCAAAGAAGATGCTTAATTGAGGTCAACAACATAACAAAAATATTTCTTTTTTTCTTTAAAAAATTGGGATATGACAATAGTTCTGACTACAATTGTCGTCGTATGAAGACCACGATGATTGTTCTCTATAACAAGTGTCGTTGTTGGTCAACATACACGACTATTTTATGTAGATTAGTTGTTGTATATGCTTGATATGACAAAAAATTCAATCATCATTGAAAATCTCTGTTTTCAATAATGACACAATCAGTAACAAGTTGGAAACCATCATCAAAATTTATTGGAAACCATTATCAAAAACATCTCTTACGCTAGTGATACCAACATCATCACTTATATTTGTATCTCTTTTGTGCTAGTGTTGCATTCGTGACACCTAAGACTACCACATTACTTTACTTCCACATATGTTTTATCTTCACCTATCTTTGCTTCTAGTTTCTTATCCCTCACCTTTTGGTCCTTAGTTCTCTCCCCTTCCAAATTCCTAAATTCCTAAATTCCTGGCACACACAATAATTCATTATCCCTACACATACATAAATCACAACCACTACTTCAACTTTTTTATAATATATTTATTATTATTATTCTTATTATAACTATTATTATTATTATTATTATTATTATTATTATAATATTAATAATATGAATAATAATAATAATATTATCAATGATGTTAATAATCATATTAGTAATATTAATAATGTTAATAATAATACTAACATTACAAATGATGCTATTAATATTATTATTATTATTATTATTATTAATTATAATAGTAATAATAATAATAATAAAACTAATATTAAATATAATAAAATTAATATTATTAATTACATAATGTTAATACTAATAATAATTATTATTAGTAGGAATAATATTAATAATATTAATAATAAAAATTTTAATATAATTAATTATTAATAATAACTACGGAAAAATCGGTAGGTAATTATGTAATTTAAATTCGTACGTAATTACCTATAGATTAAAATTCGTATGTGATTACTTACGGATTTTTTCGTAGATAAAATCTCTATGTAAAATCCGTATATCAAATCCGTATGAAATAGATTCGTAGGTAATGCTAAATCTATCTACAAATAAAAATTCATATATAATAATCCGTAGGTAAATCAAGAATTTCTTGTAGTACTCTTTTTATTACGAGAGTTTTATTGTTATCTTCTTATAAAAGAGAGAAGTTGTAATGCTTAATAAAAGTTATTGAATTGTTTCCACATTTTTCTTATGAGTTTCTATTTTCTTCACTTTTATATTTTAGATATGTCATACGCCTAGCAACCAATAGTGGTATTAGAGCCAAATGTTGCTAATTAATGTTTTTTTTTCTACTACAAGTTACTACATTCCATACTAAAAAAAAAATGGCACCAAAGTATGAGATTCAAAAATTCAGTGGAGTACCTTTCCCTTACGAAAATTGAAGATAAAAGTAATTATAGGGAAAGACAATTGCATGGCTGCAATTAAAGGTAGACCCACTGGGATTATAAATGCAAAATGGAAGCAGATGGATGACAATGCAATTGCAAACTTGCACTTGGCACTTGACACTGGCTGATTTATTCTTGTCAAGTGCAACTGAGAAAAGAAAACAAAGGAAATTTGGGATACTCTCACCAAATTATATGAGACCAAGTCACTTTACAACTAGATATTCTTGAAGAGGAGACTTTATACTCTTCGAATGAATGAACTCACATCAACAATAGATCACATTAACAATCTAAATACACTATTTTCCCAATTTCCATTGTCAAATTACAAAATAGCAACAAATGAACACATAGAGCTTCTATTTCAAAGTCTACCAGATTCATATGATCAACTCATCATCAACTTAATTAATAATTTCTTAATCGATTATCTTTCATTTGATGATAAGGCTATTGCGATTCTTGAAGAAAAATCTAGGCGAAAGATTAAATGTCGCAACCGGAGTCATGACGGGGACTGCGATCTGAAAAAAGATTAATAGATTTTTTAAAATAGGGGAGTCGTCACCGTAATTTTCATGAAAAACTATGGAAAACCAAAGAAAAATAAGGATAAGGCCAGTTTACGAAAATCGGATTGCGAGTCCAGGAGTCGGTTACATATGGGGAAAGTATTAGCCCCCCACAGCGCCCGTCCTAATACGGTACCTTTAATTGAATAAAATAAAATGAGTGTAATTTTTGGAATGTTTATTTTTCACGAAAAATAGAAATAAAAACAAACAAAACAATTTTTATTTTGGAAGGGGGCCGACAAGGTTTAACCTCGCTCCTACGTATCTCCATCAGGGACGGAAAATCAGGGTTATGTAGTTCTATGTTTTGAAAATTGTTTGTTTGAGAATTTGATATTTTTTAATTTTGAAGATTTTTGATATATTTTTAATTTTAGAAAAAATTAGTGTTTTTGAAAATTAAACTTTATTTTGGATATCGCTTGACGCGTATGGTCCTTTGATATTTCAAATGAAATTAAAAATTTTCAAATTGAATCCCGCATAAAGCAAACGGTTATTTAGAAATTCAAATTTTATTATTTTTATTAAAAGTTAAAGAAAGAACATTTCTAAAAGATAAAAAAAAAAATAAAAAATTGAAACATGAAAGTGGTGGGATTTTGACAACTATCACATATGAGTGGGACGCGCACAAACTTGGAAGGTGAATGTGAATGGATTTGGCAAGGAAGAGATAGGAGTGGGACCCACAATATGCATGTGAATAAGACATCGGCGAAAGTAAATGGAAATGGGACCCACTTTGCATGCAAAAGTGGCATGTGAATACGTGAATGGCATTTTACCAAAAGCTTATATTGGCGAGACTCACTTTTGCATGACAAATTGACATAAACGTGAATAACATTTTAACAAAAGTTTATGTCGGTGGGACCCACTTTTGTATGAAAAATTGACATGTGAATGTGGATAAAATTTTGGCAAAGTTATGTTGTCATCACAGGTTGTTTCCTCTCTTAATTATATTAGCTTACGCCCCTGTCTTATTTGCACCAAACATATCCTTCCTCTTCTCACAAGAATAAGGATTGTATATATGTAATGATCCCTCAAGTGGTGCAAGACACTAGGTGTTTGGCGGGAGGCAATGGTGGAAAGTGGTGTGGTTTATGGGGTTGTTGGGACGTGAGCAATGGTATATAGAGAAGTTTCATAGGTTGCTACAGAGTACCATGGAGGTGAGTGGTGGGAAGTTGATGTTGAATGTGTATGATATTGGTGTTGAGTGTATGGTGAGGTGGTTATAGCCATGGTGGGAGAATAGTTTTGGCTAGAGGCGTCATGGAGGTGCGTGACGTTATGGAGGAAGGTGTTATGGAGGAGCGGGATTTGATCGAGGATGAGTGATGGGGGTGTTTGGGAGGCACGGTGGAGGTTTCTTGGCGGTTGGTGGGGGTGCTTGTGAGGCACAGTGGAGGCTTTTTTGTTGGTTGGTGGTGGTTGTTTGGGCATGGTAGGGGGGTTATGGTAGATGCGTGGACGGAGGTTGCGGCCACTGCAGTTGCGGTAGTGGGGGCTGGACATCACTTTTGGGTCGGTTTGGTTCGACGGAGACTCGTCGGAGGTAATGGAGGTGCGGTTTGGGTGACTTGCGATGACGCTGTCGAGGGCTCACGGTGGAGTAACATGGAGGTGAGGGTGCCGAGGTGTTTGGCGGTGGTTGTTTGGCAGGGAGAAGGATGGGGCTTCTATGGCGGCAGAAGGAGGAAGTTGACGTGAGTTGGGGCAAAGAGAGAGCTGCGGAAGGTGTTGGTTCTATTATGTTGTGGAGGGGCTATATGGTGGAGATACGTGGTTTGTGGTGGAGGCCATACTTGTTGAAGTAGTTGGCAGTGGTGCTAGCAAGACATGCTCTCATTGAGAGCAGTGGGCAAAAAATAAGAAGGGGAAGCTTGTCGGGGTGTGATGAGGCAGCATAGGAGGTACTTGGGGTACACGATGACTTAAGGAAGGGAGAAAACGGTGGTCATCGGAGAAGAGGTGGGTGAAGGTGATGGTTTCGTGAATGCTTTTGGTAAATGAGGTTAAGCATGATGAAAATAAAAACTCAACAGAACCTTGTCTCTTCACTTTGCATTTTGAGGTTATTTTAACAAAACCAACACAAACAAACAAGAAAAGAAAATGAAATGGAAACAGGAATGCATGTTTACGAGAACCAAAAGGGAATCATAAAAATCAGCAACACGCATGGAAACTCATACAATGCTACCTATCTTAAACATGAAATTCATACCTCCTTAACACCTCGTTCTCTTCTTCCTGGTGAGTTATCTCTCCTGATTATGAGCCTTCTAAAGGAAGAAGATGAAGAACGGTCTCGTGAGTGAGGTGCTGTGATTCTTCTTAAGTGCGTGAGTCGAGAGTGGAGGCAGCCGAAAACTCAACTGTGGTTGCCCTTTTTTTTTGAATCAGATGCTCCTGGGGATCGGGGTCACCAGATAATCGTGTGATGTAGGTGTTTTTTTTGTCCAAAATGAGACTCTCTGATTCTTATATAAAGAGAAGGATACTGCAGACAAAACAATTTTTCCCCGATTTTGTGCCTCGTGGACCAGGACCAAATCGCTTTTCAGAGGGGACAAAATAGTTTTTTTTCAAATTCTCCTTTGTGCCTCACGGAGCAGGGTAGTGGAAGCAAAACACAATTTTATGTGCTCTAATTGTTTTGAAGTGGGTCCCACCGTAGTTTTAAGGCATGTAACGTCTCTTGTTATCCCTATATTTTTTGTTTACTCAATTCGTTGGAAATGTGTACCGAAAAGCATAAACAAGTCAAATAGAAAGGGAAAAAAATTACTTGTTAGAACTTTCTTTTCTCTTTGTTTTTTCTTCACTCTTTTTAACAAAATGAAATCAACACAAAACATTTTTTTTTATATTTTCCAAAGTGATAAACAAGATAAAAATTTAAATCATATTTTTTAAAATAAAAGATAATGACAAACAAATTATATTTTTGCATTTTTCTTGAAAATAAGAGAAAAATAATAAATCCAAGCAAGTAATAAATTTAAAGATGAATTTTGATTGATTTTTTTTTCTAAAACACACACATTTTTTTCACAACAACAAAATCAAAATTTGATTAAATAACTTTTTTGTTGAATTTTCTTTAAAAATTAATTAGAAATATTTTTCATTCATTTTTTGACGTAAAATTTATTTATCCGGACGAAATTAGGTGTTGACAGCTGCCCCTCTTTACTTAGATTTTATTGAATAACTTTGAAAATTAAAATTTCCAAGTTATTATAGTAAAAGATAAGTAAAGATAGAAACAACTGATTTCCTTCGAAATGAAAATATTTTTCAAAATTGAGAACTTAAAAAAATGATGTCATAAAGGTCAAAGTAGATTGAAGTCACGAGGAAGGAAGCACTTCAAATGCTACAATTGTGGCATGAGAGGGCACTTCAAGAAAGATTGTCAGAATAATAGAGAAGGTTTCAAAAAGATCAACTTCTTAAGGATGAGTTGTGAGTACCTCTGATGATGGAGAAATCCTGTATGGTAAAGCAACAATTAGTTCTAAAGGCAACAAACAATTCACTGATGTTTGGGTTGTGGATTTAGGAGCAACTTGGCACATGACTCTACATTGTGATTGGTGTTGTAGTTATGAACCTCTCTTGGAAGGATCTGTGTTAATGGGAAATCATCATGCCTTAGAAATTGTTGGAATGGGTACTATCAAAATAAAAGTATTTGATGGTTCTGTTCGCACACTTCAAGGGGTAAGACAAGTGAAGGGATTGAAGAAGAATTTATTGTCTATTGGGCATCTCGATGGTCTGGTTGCAAAACCCGTATTGAAGGTGGGATCTCGAAAGTTGTAAAACCCGTATTGAAGGTGGGATCTCGAAAGTTGTAAAAGTGCACTTGTGATAATAGAAGCAGAAAAGATTGCAACAAATCTATATATACTTATAGGAGATACTTTACAAGAAGAAACAACAATGACGTGGCATCACAAACTAGGCCACATGTCAGAATGTGGCCTAAAGATTCTTTTGGAATGTAATCTCATTCCTGAGCTCAAATCAATAAACTTACCATTTTATGAGCACTCTATTATAATCAAACAACATAGATTCACATTCGGTAGACCGACTGCTTAGAGCAAGCACATATTGAAATTTATTTATTATAATGTATGGGAGTCACTAGAGATGTCCCCAGGAGGAGAAAAATATTTTGTGTCATTTATTGATGACTATTCTAGAAGGCTATGGATGTACCCAGTTAAGAAGAAGTCAGATGTGTTTATGGTATTCACAGACTTCAAAGCAAGAGCAGAACTAAAATTTGGAAAAAGGATAATGTGTTTGAGGACTAACAATGGAGGAGAATATACAAATGGAGATTTTCTCACATTTTGTAAGCAAGCGAGTATTCGGAGGCCATTAACAATTGCATGCACATTAGTAGAAAAAACACATTTAGTCGTGGTTAAAATCGCAGTTCTGGAACCGCGATAAATCCGACCGCGATAAAAAGTACTGAAGATACCACCGCGGTTGTATAACCGCGATGGAAAATATAACATACCACTGCGGTTTTCTCTACAACCGCGCGGGTATGTCCATTTTTTTTAAATGAAAGCAGCTATTCTCGGTACCACCACTACCCCAAACTCCCTTTCACTCCTACACTCAAACAGCGCCTCCAACACCTCCATCTCCTCCGCCGCACTAACTGGCAATACCGCCACCAAACTAGCCTCTGCCACCTCCCCAATCCTCAACCTCACTACCGGAACACGCGCCATACTTTGTCCATCCTCCACCTCATCCTCTTCTTCACTCCCCTCCAACTCTTCCAACACCGTCTTTCTCACCCTCTCAGTCTCCGCAACGCGCAGCGCCTGCTCCAATGCCGAACTCTTATGCTCCGACGGGTTCCTATGCTTCCTACTCTGCCAGTAGTACATAAAAGACAGACAATCTCTGGGGAATTCTTCATTACGCGTGCCAACTCCTATGCCTCCTTCCCGTTATTGTGATTTTCAACAAGGAAACATGCGGCAACGACCTACTGCGATGAGCTGAGAAGATGGATCTCGTAGAGAAGCTCAAAGCCTCCAGTCTCGAAGGCGGCGAGGAGGTCGGGGTCGGCCTTGGACTCGACGAGGGAGTCGCGGACCTGCGTGGCGACAATGAGACAGTTCTGTTCGATGCTACAGATGCTAGTGGTTTCCTCGATGGTGGGAGGAGAGGAGCGAAGGAAGGGTTGGTAGACTTGTTGCTGCAGCGGCGGCGGGGGCTTTTCGAAGGAAGAAGGGTTGGTGAAGGATGGAGAAGTTATGAGAAAGAGATTATATAGATTATTAGGTTTGAGAGTTTAAGTTTTTCCAGCAAGAGAAGGCAAAAGGGAGAGCATGTTGCTGAATATATTTCCAAACTCTAGAGTGTAGAGTTCAAAACCCAATTTTCTCGTCTTACAATCCTACATACAATCACGATTGGTGGGAGAACCCGATGGTAAGGGAGTTACCATCGCGGTTGTTTCCAGAACCGCGATGGTATCCTACCTGCAAAGTTTTTTTTTTTTTTTTGCAGGGAGGATACCATCGCGGTTCTAGAAATAACAAGGATGGTATCTCCCTTACCATCGCAGTTCTCCCACCAACCGCAATAATATGACTATACTTAATTTCAAAAATGCCACCGCATTATTTTTAATTGTAGTTTTTTTTTAACCGCGATGATATCCTGTCGTGAAATGTATTTTTTCTACTAGTGACACCACAACAAGATGGTGTAGCAAAGTGGATGAACGAAACTCTCCTAGCACTAGTAGAAAAAATATATTTTATCGCGGTTCTATAAAGCTTATAAATGCGGTTCTAGAATCACAACAAATTTAACCGCAATAAAAAGTATTAAAATATCAGTGTGGTTAAATAACCGGAATAAAAGATGAGACATACCACCACGGTTCTTTCTTAACAACCGCGGTGATATTCCTTTCCTCTTTTTTCAAGCTAGCTTTCCACTTTCCCACCCACAATACTAATCAGTGGCTGACTTTCCACCTTCCCGACTTTCCACCTTCCCACCTACATTACTAATCAGTATCCAAAGGTGGCTGGCTTCCCACCTTCTCACTCACATTACTAACCAATAACAAAAGGAAGATTCCAAAACTATTAATTATAAAATGGATTTCCCCTCCCCTTCTCTTCTGCACTTTGTCCTGCTCCAAACACAAATGCACAAACTTAACAAACACTAATAAAAAATACAACTATTTATGTGTTCAGTACTAACATTTTCTTTCTAATTCTTAATAATACATATTCAAAATTATTATTCTAAAGCTACTAAAAAATTATTAATAATTTTTTTTAAAGGAAGAAAGTGATAGAGTGGGTGAAAGAGTACCTGCAATACTGCACTGTCATGTTGTCGGTGCCGAAAATTTCAATGGGGAGAACGAAATGTGGCTTCGGAGGGTTACAATGTCCGTTGATATCATGAATAGACTCTCTCTCTTGCAAAAACTCTTTCTTACAGTACACTGTCATATCATAAAATAAAATAGAAAGACCTTGGAAATAGCTTACGGAAACGCCTTCCCAGTTTGCACTGCAATGGGAATACAAAAAATTGAATAAAGGCAGAGAAAGAGATAGCCTTCAGTGGTGGTGGGCGTCGCGACAGTAGAAGAAGAAAATGTCAAAGAGAGAGAGAGACGTGGTGGTGGGGGTGGCCGCAGAAGCACTTCGACGTCGTGGTGGTGGCCGCGGAAGCAAAACCACGGAAAGAGAAGTTCAAATGTCAAAGAGAGAGAGGTTGTTGCGAGAGAGGGGGAGAGGGCACTGCGAGGGAACAAGAAGAAGAAGAAGAAAAGGCAATGGCAAAGGAGAAGAGTGGAACAGAGGGCACGCGAGGGGGGAAGACGGGAAGCCCTAAAAAACATGAGATACAAACGCGGTTTCCACTAACAACCGTGTTTGTATCCTCCTGCAAAACAATTTTTAAATTATTTTTCAGGAGGATACGAATGCGATTGTTAGTGGAAACTACGTTCGTATCCTCCTGCAAAATAATTTAAAAATTGTTTTGCAGATACCAACACGATTGTTTCCAGAACCACATTGGTATCTCCCTGCAGTTTTCATTATTAAATTATTTGTGGCTTACCATCGCGGTTCTCGCGTCAACCACGCTGGTATAGTTGTTCTTAATTTCAAAAATGTCACCGCGTTGTTTTTAATTGCGGTTCATTTTTTACCACGATGATATCCTGCCTTGAAATGTGTTTTTTCTACTAGTATAGAAAGAACTAGAGTTGTGCTCAAAACTAGTTTTTTTGGGGAGAAGCACTAAAGACAACTTGTTATGTAAGAAATTAGTCATCATCTATTGCAATTGATTTAAAGACACCAATTGAGATGTGGAATGGCAAGCCAACTAATTATTCTTCTCTACATTTGTTTGGATCTCTTGTGTACGTGATCTACAATTCTCAAGAAAGGACAAATCTGGATCCAAGATCCAGAAAATGCATATTCTTGGGTTATGTTGGCGATGGTAAGGGTTATCGCTTATGGAATCTCACTGCCTGCAAAGTTGTTGTCAACAAAGATGTTGTCTTTGCATAAAATAAACTACAAAGTGAAGAAAGAAATGACAATATTGCTAAGAAAACTACTACAATTTCGATTGATGAGAAATTTGGAGAAAATTATTCTTTTGACACAAAGTTTGACCACAATGAACAAGTATTATATTAGGCAAATGAGATAGAAGTGTGACTATCATCACACCAGACAAGGTAGCCATCATGGCATTCAGATAATGTTATGGCAAGTCATGATGCATATTATCTTTTAATAGAAGAAGAAGATCCAACAACCTTTCTAGAGGCTATGCATAATCCAAATGCTTCTATGTGGATGATAGTAATGCAAGAAGAATTGAGGCATTACATAGAAATCATACTTGGGAACTTGTTGCACTTCCAATTGGTCTGAAAGTCATTGGTAACAAATGGATGCAAGATCAAGTGAGATAGTAATGATTAGGTGGAAGATATTGTGCAAGATTGGTTGTCAAGAGATATTTTCTCCAGTGGTGAGATTAACTACTAGCAAAGTAGTTTTAGCAATGTGAGATGTATTTGATTTACATATTGAGTAATTAGATGTAAAGACTCATTTTCTTCATGGAAAACTTGAAGAGAAGATATATATGCTCCAACTAGAAGGTTTTGAGGAACAAGGAAAAGAAAATTTCGTTTGTAGGTTGACCAAATCTTTATACAGTCTAAAGCAGGCGCCAAGGTGTTGATATAAGAGATTTGATTCATTCATTATTATCCTTGGATACACCAAACTTAGTTCAAATCATTTTACTTATTACAAGAGGTCTGGTGATAATGATTTCATTATCTTGTCGTTGTATGTGGATGACATGTTGGTGGTAGGCCCCAACAAAGATTAAATCCAAGAATTGAAGACACAATTGGCCAGGGAGTTTGATATGAAGGACTTGGGACCAACAAGCAAGATTTTAGGGATAAAAATTCACCGAGACAATAAGGATGGGAAGATTTGGCTATCTCAAAAGAATTATTTGAGAAAGATCTTGCAGTGCTTCAACGTGCAAGAATGTAAGCCAATTTCAACTCCCATTCCTATCAATTTTAAATTATCCTCAAGTATGTTCCCTAGTGGGGAAGCGGAGAGGAAGGAAATGTCTCGAATATCATAGGCATCAGTGCTAGGAAGCCTTATGTATGCTATGATGTGTACAAGGCCAGATATTGTTCAAGCAGTTGTGGTGGTAAGTCAATTTATGGAAGATCTGGGCAAAAAGCATTGGAATGTTGTTAAGAGGATCCTAGGATACATCAAAGGGACCTCGAGTATTGCGTTATGTTTTGGAGGATCAGAGCTCATTGTCAATAGATATGTTGCTTCAGATTTTGCGGGTGATCTCTTGACAAACAAAAATCTACTATAGGCTATGTGTTCACACTTGTAGGAGAAGCTATGAGCTAGCTATCTAAGTTACATATCGTTGTAGTTCTATCTACTGTAGAATCTGAATATATGACAGCTACACAAGCGTGTAAGGAAGTCATTTGGATCCAAAGGTTAATGGAGGAACTCAAGCACAAACAACAAAAGACTGTTGTGTATTGTGACCATCAGTGTGACGTCCCAAAATTATTGTTATTAATATATATATATATATATATATATATATATGTATATATATATATATATATATATATATATATATATATATATATATATATATATATATATATATATATATATA
>Ga0099825_1006767_pt1 | contig 14206 bp, 10 predicted proteins | sample SiratroredBW_FD_76838 | JGI IMG/M metagenome (GOLD analysis project Ga0099825, IMG submission 76838) | Root nodule microbial communities of legume samples collected from California, USA - Siratro red BW | ecosystem: Host-associated > Plants > Roots > Nodule | place: USA: California | collected... | reverse complement strand
TAATTTTTTATTTTTTTTTAGATTTTTGGAAAATTCATTTATTATGTATTTTTGAATGTATTTATTTTTTTTTTTTTTTTGATAATGCATATATTAATGAAATTTTTGGAAATGCATATATGATTTATGTATTTTTTTTTTTTTTTAGAAAAGAAATTGGGAATTCATATATGAATGCATGAAATTTTTTTCTTTTATGAGTATGTATATGTAGATGTTCACTAGTTGATTTTTTTCCCTTTGAAAATACAAGCATGAATACATAGATCTCTAAAATTTATTTTATTTTGAATTTTTCATTTTTCTTTTTTTAGAATTTCTTGAATGGTAATGCATGAATGGATGCTCCAAATTCTATTTTTTTTATTTTTTTTAGTGATAAAGCATGAGTGAAGGAATAAAACATCTTTTTTTCATTTTCTTTCTTTTCTTTTTCGAATGAATGAGAATGCATAGATGAATGTATAAAACTCTATTTTTTTTCATTTTTAATTGATATGAATGCATAACACTCTACCTTTTATATTCTTTTTTAAATTTGATTGAAAAAGAATGCATAAATGCATGTATAAGACTCTATTTTTCATTTTTTGAATGGGAATGAATGAATGATTGGAGATGTTTATACACCTCACAATTGGTTCCATGAGGTGTTAGTGGCTTTCTAGGTTGAAAGCTGAATGTTTATCCACTTGACGGTCGGTTCCGTAAGTGTTGGTGGCTTTCTAGGTTGGAAGCTGAATGATTATCCACCTGACGGTCGGTTCCGTGAGGTGTTGGTGGCTTTCTAGGTTGGAAGTTGAATGATTATCCACCTAACGGTCAATTTCGTGAGGTGTTAGTGGCTTTCTAGGTTGAAAGATCAATGTTTATCCACCTGACAGTAAGTTCCGTGAGGTGTTGGTGGCTTTCTAGGTTGACCAAGACACAACCAAATATTGTAACAGCTTAATGGCATAACCGATTCATAACAGAATCATAACGGATTAACATAATATAACAGAATCATTACAACATCACCACTAATAAGGTACTTCTAAACTCTGACCTAAACTACCTGCACACTCTAATCCAAAATTGACTTAAGCGTCTGAGTGCCTCCAGGACCCCCCTACTGGGACGGTGCACTTTGGAGCAATCAGAGCAGTAACAAATGGTGAACGGAGAGAGCGACAGTAGAAGACTTTGTTGTTGTTAGAGCTAATCAATCTCTTACAAGAGCATATATATATATATACATATACATATGTATGTATGTATGTATAAATCATATTTTTATTGTGCTTTGAAAAATAAATTTAGATTAAATTTCTAAATGACCGTTCGCGTCATACATAAATTTAATTCGGAAATTTTTTAATTTCGTTTGATTATCAAAAAGGTCGTACGCGTCTAACGATATCCAAAAATGGAGTTTAATTTCTAAAATTAAAAAAAGAAAAAAATATATAAAATTTCAAAAAATTACAAGAATATAAAAATTTATAAAAATATCAAATTCTCACAATAACTCAATTTTCTTTTAGAACTAAGTAAGTCCTAATTTTCTATCATGAATAGAAATACGTAAGAGAAAGGTCAATCCTTGTTGGGTCCTTTAATTTAAAAAGTATTATTTTGTTCTTCTTTGCATTATATTTCTATTTTTGGGAAAAATAAATATTTAATAAATCACATTTGATTTTACTCATTCAATTAAAGGTACTGTCTTAGAATAGGAGTTATGGGGTGCTAATACCTTCCCAATGCGTAACTGACTCCCGAGCTCATCTCTAGTTCGCAGACCATTTCTTTCTTCTTTAATTCTCCATAGTTTTCCATAATAAACTATGGTGGCGACTCCATCTTTTTCTTTTCACATTTTATTTTACCTTTTTTCGGATCGTCATCCGCCGTCGTCGACGAGGTCACAACACTTCTATTTCTGAGCTAGAATTTAAAACAATATCATACATGATTGGTTTTTTCTAAGTTTGATTGTTGGATCAAAATTTGACTCAAATACTCATTTTTTTCTCTACTTGATTCCGTATAGGACGTTCTCAATGTTTGGATTCTAAAGGATTAACTTTGGTTATTTTGAGATTTTTGAATGATTGGTTGATGGAAGAAGGCGCAGACAAGGTCTAGTCACAAGTGCCATGACCAGACCTTGAAGCCAGTTAAGAGTCAGAGGCACCTGTACAGATTAAAATGCTGACTATTTTGAGCTTTGAGGACCATTTGAAAAATTGTAAAAATTAGCATAGGGAAATTTTCTTCTTCTAAATAAACCCTAGATGCCTTAAGGTTTGTAAAGGAACCTAGGTTAGGGTTTAGAAGTAATCCTTAGCACATGCCATGTGGCGTCTCCTCGTTGAATTGAGAAGGAAGGTGCTTAGGGTTTTAGGGAAGCTTTCTTCACACGCTAGGTTACACTAACCCTAGTGTGTGATTCAAGCTAGGGTTTCTACACCTAGCTTAGATTACACACTACTAGTTCATCTTGCATGAGAAGCTACTAGTTCATCTTCTTTGTCTATAAATAAGAGGTGTAGAGACCTCTCTTATAAGCTTGATTTCCGTAATGAATTGCTGCCAAATTTTGTTTAGCTTTGTATCAAGTTTCTCTCTTTGAGTAACTTCTCCATGAAGCTCTTTAAGAACCGTAGAAGGTTGGCCTCACCTGCTTCAACTTTGCCTTCACCACTCATTCCACCAAAACTTCTCCTAGAAGCTAGCATAGCTTCTTCTTCACAGTGCCTTGGACTTATTCCTTACAACCACACGTTCATCCACTGCTTCCGCATCTAAGAAGCCTTCCTTGATTCATTGCAAGTTCCTTCTCCAAGCTATAACTCTAGTAGTAAACCGCAAGAGATCAAATTTACCATAGGAGGCCTCTATCATTGGTTGTTTTAAGGGGTTTACAAATTGATTGTGGTTTTCTGATATGAATTGGATAATCTAGATTTTGATTTTGGGGTTACTGGGTTATGTATTCTTGGGTTCTGATTGGTATTGGGTTTATTGGTAATCTTAATTTTTCAGGTCACTATGTTAGGTTTTCTGTATGGCTGTTTCGGTATTTATTTGACTTTGCTCTAAATTTGGTTAAGTTCTTATGTGGTTTTGAGTTCTTGTTTTTGGTTGGGTTTTGATGAATTCAGGATTTTTGATTTTGGACTTGGCTTGGTTATAATATTGTTTTGCATTGGTTTGAAAATGGTTATTGGTATGATTTTTATAATGAGTATGGTTCTGTAACGGATTCTATGTTTGTGTTTTCTAATTCTAATTAGGTTCAGAGTTGATTGTTTGGGGGATAAATTGATTTCTAATTGTCTGGTCTTTATATTTTGAGATTGCTTTGAGGAAATGCCTCTAATATTCTAATATAAAGAAATCATGGCAAAGTTGAGGAAGAAACAACCAAGGATGTAGTTAAATAATTAGTTCACCAAAGGATATTCAGATTCAAACTTTGTAGAGTGTAAATTGGATAGGAAAAGCACAAGTGGTACATGGAACAACAAGAAGCAAGAATGTGTTGCTCTCTCCACTACCGAAGCTGAGTAAATTGTTGTTGGAAGTTGTTGTGCTCAGATCTCTTAGCTTAAACAACAACTTAGTGACTTTGGTGTTAAAGTCACAAAGGTACCATTGTTCTATGATAATACTAGTGCTATAAATCTCACAAAGCATATAGAGATTAAACATCATTTCATTGGATAACAAGTTAGCAATGGGGTTTGTGAAATTAAATTTATTGAATAAAAAAAAACAACTAACTGATTTCTTTACTAAACTACTTGCAAAAGACAAGTTCAGTTATCTTAGGACTAAGCTAGGAATATTAGATCTATCAAACGTTGCATAATAGGAATTGCATCGTTTAGTTGTTCATTATCATAAAAATAAATTGATTTACTCGACTGCAAATCGACTTATTTTCTGCAATTAACCACTGATGCCAAATTTCAGTCAATATAGCTTTGGAATTTGATCTTTAAATTGCTTCTAAGTTGGTTACTGAGACAAGGAAGGCATGAACAATAAATTAATGGACTGTGGTGAGTAGACTTGAGCATGCAAAGTTAATTGAATGAAACCAATCTTGCCTAACTACTCATGTTAAACCGCATTGAGCCACACAATGCCACATGTCTCTACGCCATTGGAAGTCAAAAAGGTATTCACTAAAAAGCAACCAATTCAGCAGGTACCCATAAGCAGGATAGTCTTGTCCCATTTAACCTACAAGGTACATAGCTCCGCCTATAATTAGATTGTTGGTAAAATGAATTTATTTCATTTTTAATGCAAAGCCAATTGCAAATCTGTGTTGTGTGTGTATATATTGCATTATTCATGCATACATTATGCATAAACCTTCAAACCATTCAAAAACCAACCTTGAGTGCTTCAAAACACACTGCTATCATGGCCTCGTCAAGCAATCCAGGGAAAAGAATCAAACAGACTATGAGTGCTGGGAGATTACTGCTTCAATATGGATGGAGGTTACTGGCGTCAAGTGTGAATGAGTTAAAGTGGGAAAAGGAAACATTGTTGCACTTGAAAACTTCAATAAAGTCACCTTTTTCAGAAGCTGTTTGAGGAACCCACGTGTAGCAATGAAGGGATTTCATGTTGGTGGCTTAGTTATGAACCCAAGCATCATCGCCTTCATCATTGTTTGTATTATCACACCCAGAGGACATAACCATTATGTCTTACATGAAGAAGACCTCATACTGATGTACTGCATCCTCAACCAAATGGAGGTCAACTGGGCATATGTGCTAGGGGAGCAGATGATGAGATCCAAGAGGCTGGTGGACTACAAAATTCCATATGTGGTGCTAGTTTTGAAATTGATTGAGTATTTTTGTGTTCCACTTGATGGAGAATTATCTGAACATGTCAAGCAACACCATGAAGTCACAACTGTAACTTTGCATAAAATTGGGCTAAACAAAATTAATGATGACCATTGGGTTTGCCAGGCAGATACAGAGAATGCTAAATTTTTTGAGGAAAATCATTTGAAATTTTAATTTGTAACAAAAAATAAATTGATTCCACTTTAAGAAATCGATTTATTCGCGTGTTGAATTCAAACTGTTTTAATTACTTTCAAAATTGTTTGGGTGTCATATTTTTTATATACCTGGACTTTTAGAGCGAATACGCATATAGAACAACGCGAATACGTGAGTGAAAAACAAGAATAACGAGATAGAAAAACAAAGTAGTTTGGTTTTCCAAAGATCAAAGAATTGTTCTTGAAGAAATTTAAAGACTAGAGTTTTTGTTGTGCCATTGGGGTTTTTCAAGGTTCTGAACTAATAATCTTTTCTAGAAATTAGGGAGTTTTTGCAACTTAATTCTTGAACCTATGTTAATTCAAGTGTTGCGTAGTTATTTATATAATTGTAATCTTTGATTCAAATTGGATATTGGTGATACTATAGGGTTTAGTATTGGTGAATTCTGAAAATTTGGGTTTGCAGGTCGTAAGCTTGAATATTCAGTGATTTTTTTTATCTTGCAGGTACAAGAGGTGTTCTTGATTGTAACCGTGAACAATTGAGTATTTGATAGTGAAAATTTTCTTGCTAGGATTGCAAGAAAGATTGGACGTAGCCCTTGAGGAAGGGTGAACCAATATAATTGCTTTGTGTGTTTCTCTCTGTATAAGATTCTGTTATGTGCCTTCATTCATTTTGTAGAGGTTTATTCACTACTAATAGATTAATTCTTTTACGCTTGCATTGCATCACATCTTAAATATTTGAATATAACCTTGATCAATTCATATATATCTCCTTCTGTGTAAAAGATTATCCTTTCTTCTTTTACATATCAATTCTATTAGCTAGGGTCAAAGTTGTTTGCATCAGGACACTTTCTTAATAGCTTTACTGCAAAATTGTTCATTGTTTTCATTTCTGAGTGATTGATCAGTCATCTTCCTTGCTTTGATTCTTTAATTGAATATTGTTTTACATATTCTGATTAATTGGATTAGACATTTTTAGTGCAAAAACTGTTTGTTGATTCTACTTTGTTTATTCTATAAATCATTGTGTAAAAAATTTGATTTTGTCAATATTGCCAGTTTTTTAAATCGATTTATTCACGTTGAAATTGATTGACTTTATGTGTTGCACCTTTAATTATTGATCTTTTAGATTCTTGGAAATTTTCATTTTGCTTAAAATGTTTTCCTTGCTTTGTAAATTAAAATTTTTTGTAAAGTTCAATTCACCCCTCTTGAACTCAGCCTAAAAGTATTTTCATTGTTGTCATTTAAATCTTTATAACTATGTTTGAATTTCTTTGCTTAAGATGTAGACTATATTTGTCTTGAATTTGAATTTTCATTGTTCCCAATTATTACAAGTTTAATTATAAATATTATTTCACATGTGCTTCAATAGTTTACGAACTGTTTGGATTGGGTGTTTTATTGTTTGCTTGTGTATTAGGAGGTATTAGGAACCTTTAATGGTGCTGGAATTTAAAATCTTGTGTGCATTATATTGAATTTTACTATTTTCTTGTGCTCCTCGGAATTATTTTTTATTGTCATTTATTTATTGTCCGCTGCAAATCGAGTTTATAGGTTTCATTCAATCCCTTTTAGAATGATTGTCAAGTTGTCAAGTTTGTTGTTGAAATACCGAATGAAGGTCCACATAAAGAAGATCCTTCAACGGTCAAGATACGTAATAATAAGAACTTAAAATATTTTAAAAGTGTTTAATGAGTAATTAAAAGGGAATAAGTAAGTAGTTCACCATTGATTAAAATATACTAATAAACTTTGAACTTAAATTAACATCCAAAATAAAGTGTTATTAAGTAACGACTAATTTATCCGTTACAATAAAATTAATTTATGTCGATCAAAGTTGTTCGGATCCACGAATAGTTTTACTCGTAAATTGCAGTATTGTGTATAACACATCTATTTTAATTTTACAAATTTTTTTCAGACATTTCATTCTATGTTTGCTTTTCTTTCATATATTCATTGCTTTAATGTTTTTGAAGAAAACTATTGATAAGAAAAATTAAAATAAACTTTTCAAAATTATAGGAATTAAAATATTTATTTTGAAAATAATATTTAACTATAATAAAATATAAAACTGAAAGTGTGGAAACATAGTGGGACAAAATTTAGCTCACATTCTCAAGGTGTGTGAAAAACACATAAAGAAACTGATAAATACCGAATATTACGATTTCTCCACGGTCAAACATAGTAGATTCCTATCCCTCTCTTTCTCTTCTTGCAGATAATATCGGGGCCCTTATATCTAGATTTCAGATTTCAGAAACAGAAGCAAAGAGCCAGTAAAAAGCATGTAGACCCTGCCATTTATGCACCCTCAAAAGGAACGCTGATTAGAAGAGTATCCATCGCTTCCCCTCTTTTTTATATCCATTACCACCTTTTTTTAACTTCTAACTGTTTCATTCTTGTCTCCCTTCATTCTTCGTTTCCACTACTTTTCCTTTTGACCGAAACCTCCCCTTTTGTCTTCTTGATCACAGAGAAAAGGACACTCAATATTTTTCTCCTCTTCTCATTTGCATCATATAGTTTTATTTGATAACTTCATAGTATTTATAAGATAGATATGTTTTAATTTACTCATTAAGTAAATGATTTGGTTTCCAGTCAGATAAAGTTAAATAAAATTCGTGATTTCCATTTAAACTCGTTTTTAATAGTTTATATTTTTCACACACAAAACATAAATCCGCGTAAATCCAACACTCCAAACTCTAACCAAAGAATATGATAATTCCACAATTCAGATCATATAGTTCATGCTTAGCCTAAAAAAACAACACCTACATATAGTTTAATCATTGTACGCCTACCACCCACAATAAATGTAGCAATGTGTTGATTCCGTAATAGGCCCATGTATCATGTGTGCATGTCTCAAGCACGTATATCACACATGAATGATTTCAGATGCACTTAACCTCTGGTATAAGATTGTTTGTTCTCGTGGCCAAGTTGAAGCTATGAGTTTGAAACATCCCTATCTATGTCTTTAATTATATGTTCCTGAAACATCACTCTCTCTAGGCTTTATCTTTTGCAAGCTATTATCCCTTGTTTCCTTAAATTTGATTATCTCTATATATATACACTCCCGTGCCAATCTAGTGTCTTACTGTCTTACATTGTCCCCTTTTGCTGCTATTTCCCTCTGTCTCTTTTCTGTTTTTCTGTCTTACATAACAAATAGATACAAAATATTCAAATTTTTTATTGTTTTTGGAAATAGGAAGTATCTTTTCCTTAGTATATTAGCTTAAATGTTGAGAAAAACTGAAAAAGTGTGTTTTACCCCTGATTTCAATGAGAAACCAATCATGTTTCTCAAGCAAGCAGGTGGTAGTGGTAGTGGAAGAGTCTTAGGAAACAGGAAGAGGGTCACCGGAACTTGGACTTTCAGATTTCCAAAAGACCCTAAATTTTCACCTGTGAGATTCTTGCAGCTAATAAGAGCAACAGTGGCAAGTGCGATAAGAGTTGTTTCCATTAGAAGGAGATCCTCTAGGAAGGTTTCTTCATCCTCTTTGGTCAGAACACGTTCAGTATCAGACACCTCTGATTCACACCGTGCCAAAGCTGTGGAAGATTGCATTGAGTTCTTACATTCTTCTTCATCTAGAGAGAGACCGAGTTCAGTTTCTGAATGTTCTGTCTAGGAATGGATGCTTTTGATATTTGTTCTTTATTGCATGAGATGTATATTAGAGAAGAATGGTATGCTTTATTTGTTTCCATTGACATGTTCATTTGTAGGAAATAGAATTAGTCATCTGTACACAGTGCCACTTTGGTCATGGAGTTTGAGTAGAAATTGAAATTCTGATATAACCATCGGCTTAAATTATGGTTGGTATTGTGAACCTTAATTGTTGATTCATAAGAACACATTGTACGTAGTTCCACTTCGTCCTGTTTCTATATTGTTGTCAATTTTCATATATTTCTTACTGCTTATTGCCCGAATTTGATTAATGACGAACTGTCCTTTCTTTCTATTGACAAATATGGTTTTCCTGAAAATTGACCGGTTAACAAACGTATGATTCTCTTTTCTACGATTTGAAATGGAAAAAACCCTCTATTCTCGCTGTAATTTAGATATCTTTGATTTAAAAAGTAAATTGTCTCTTGTATACTAAAATGATTAGCAACGAGGAGAGATGACTTCATGTGAGATTGTTTTGATTTACCCAGTAATATATGTTCGAGTTCTGAAAATGAAGCTATATTAAATACCAGAGTAGTTTATAGTTATTTTACCTGTGTTCTTGACTATGAATGTGATATTAATTGAAACATATAAATCTATATATACTTCAGGATAATCATTAGTCTGAATAGCACAAATTTAAATTGAAGTTTTAAATCTGAGTTTTGTACCTTAAAAAGGACAAAACAGGTACATAGAGCTTAACCACTTAGTTGATACCTAACTTGATTTTGAATGTCCGAATAACTTTAAGATGACGGTGGTTGGTAACAGAAAGTATTCCCATAAAATCTAATAATTCTTGTTAACTAAAGCAACAGCATTTGGATCTATGCAATTACATAATGAAATTGGATCCTCCTGCTATATTTTTCTCCCGCCAGTGTCCTTCAAAATCCTACCCATTGAATGGTTACTCCAATAATTATTAGATAAGGGATTTGTTTTAAGGGAATATTGCTAGCTAGAGATGCAGGAATGCATCTGGTCCGTTTATGTACTGAAAGCGAATTGAAACACAAATCATCTGAGTGTTTTTTCTTTTCAAAAAGAATAAAAATAAACTCTACCGGATTCACGGTCTCCACCATAAAAAATCTTGTGTTGAACTTTTATAAGTGTTTTCCTTTGAATGTATATTCTCTAATGATGGTTGCTATTTTAGAGTATTTATTAACTTTACAAAATTGACTTGTAAGCCGAGATTTGTGCTTACTTATATATTATTAAAAAATCTTATATATATATATATATATATATATATATATATATATATATATATTGTCGACGTGGGATCTCTAACACACTTCTTATGTCGAAACTGTTCAACTCATGCATGCGATTATATATTTATGGATGATCCGATAATGGCCAGATAGGCCTAACAACGTTGCTAGGATAATCTCTTATATCATCTTAAGAAGTGAGTTTAAGCCTAACTCAACCTTACTACGGTTTATAAGGTGAGGTTTGCATCCATTTATATACTATTAAAAGGTTTTATCTCTGGTCCATGTCAGATCTCCAACATGTATATTCTCTAATGATGGTTGCTATTTTAGAGTATACATTGGAAAGAATAATATGCTAAGTTCAAGAGGGGGTGAATTGAATGTTTAAAAAATTTTCACAAGGTTGGGAAAGAGTTAATAAGGAGGATGAAATTTCTTTGTTGAAACAACCAATGACATGAATTTTGAATTCCTAGCACAAAGATAATCAAGCAAAACACAAAATCAAAACAATTGTTCCACGCATTCAGATACAATAATAGGTAAAAGAATACACGCATGCAAGAAAAAGAAAGAGAGAGCAAGAACACCAAGACTTATACTAGTTCACTCTTCCTCAAGTGCTACATCTAGTCTCTTTGCCCCTCAAGCAAAGAAATTCACTAAAGAACACACAATTCAATCAAGAAAAAATCAATACACTTGCTCCCCGCAAGAACCCACTTCACATCGTTGTAAAATACACCTCTGAACCCTACAAAGATAACAAAACTAGTCCAAAACCCTACTGCACCACTACAAACATAAACCCTATACAATTGTAGTCTACGCTATCACCAATACAAGAGTGAATACAAAAATTAATACTGCACACTACACTCACAAAAAACAAATAGTGCAATAAAGCTGATCTCAGATGACTGAAACCAGAGCAGCACAATATTCATCAAAGGAGAGCTTCAAGAACAACTATCCTGATCTTTATTAGTTTCAAAGACTTGGTAAAATCAAACACACTTTTTCGCACATAAAAGCTCTCTCAGAATCAATGTAAAAATCACTGTGTTATCGTTCTCTTATTTTCTAAAGTGTGCGACACTGTTTTATAAGCAAAACAATTGTAAAATAGAATAATCTAGCTCAATTTAATCAATTGAAAAACCACAGTCAACCGATTGAGTTTTTCATAAATCATATTTTTACCAATTTTTGAAAATAATGCATATGATATTACGTGAAAGATATTTTCGAAAATGATAAAGAGTTTTGATAAAAACAAAAATAGATTTTGTAGTTTTGTAGCTCGTTTAGCGGTTAAAATAGTGCACCCACATCGTTAAGAGTTCAAACCTACGAAAAATGCCTTAGAACCAATGAGAGAATGTCACGTCAGCAAAGCCGCTTCTCTGCATGGTCATATGATGAAGGTCATATATCTGAGTGGCCACATTTGAAAGTCGTATCTGTTAGTGGCCGCTTTTTCATTTTTTTTTTAACAGCAGTGAATATAATAAATATAAACACTTAAGGGGTGTTTCAACCCTATTACAATAAAACTAACAAACTATATAACCATTTTCCACATCCACAGTTACAAAATTTTAAGATAACGATATTACAACCCCTGAATCATAACTAAAAAAATCAATCAATGGACTACAAACGTTTACATATTCCTTTTTTAACTTCTCATGACTAACACCTTGCCTCCAATCTGAGTGTTGTTTCTTCATTTCCATCCCATTTTCCGCTTACCTACAAAAGAAAAAAGACTATCTACAACTAAACCGGAGACCCACATCCAATCACCTTACGATTAAACACTCCTGAACCTGAATCGTGAAACTCTACCCTTCACCACCTATTTCTTTAGACACTGTTCTGGGCACAATAACTAATCTGATAATGAAAAACTTATCCCATAACTTTTAAGTTTGGCCCACTGCCACCCTTTAAGTTGTGCTAGGGAAAATTCTTCTACTTCGTCTACTATAGCATCACTAAAAGCAATTTTATTCCTTTGTTTCCATATTTCCCACACAATTGCTACCCACAAACCTTTCCAAACCACAATAGATCTTTTATTTAAACACATCATATGAAAACTCATAAAGTGATTCACTATAAAATAATGTCTAACCGAAATATTTCCTATCCACCTATTACATCTATCCCATCTCTTTTGTGCAATCTCACAAGTTATGAATAAGTGATTTACCGTTTCATCATACTTATTGCACATAGGGCATAGGATATTCGTTAAATGGACTCCCCTTCTAACCAAATTGGTCCTAGTAGGTAACCTATTCAAGAAAGCTCTCCATACACAAAGTTGAGCAGTAGGAGCCACATTTAGATTCCACTATTGTTGAAAAGCATCTGAATCTGGGCAAATATCTACACTATCTAACCGAGAATAACCTGATCTGACAGAATACTCCTGATTCTGTCCCCAAAGCTAGCCATGAGAGCCTGTTCTTTTCCACTGTGCATTATTTAAAACTGACTCTAACTACTGTTTCAATTCCTTTTCCCACTCAAACAATCCCTCCTCCAAAGTAATTTTCATTCAAATATTTCAGCACCTTATCTTATCTTCCATTGTCTTACTTCACTTGAGACTTTTCCACTAGAGGAAGTTAACGAATATAATCTCGGAAACCTACTTTTAAGTGGTTGACCCCCAAGCCATCTATCTTCCCATAGTCTTATATTATGACCATCTCATAAAACCAAATTAATGTTGTTATCAAACCAATTTCCTTCGTTTGCCCCATCCCAAATTTTACATAAATCCTTCCACCAAGTGGATTGCTTTAGATTTCTCACAGTTGATTTCATGTCTCTCCAAGTGTCATACCTAGATTCTAATACATCCTTCCAAACCCCTCCCTTCTCTACCCCAAGCCTCCACTTCCATTTGGCTAATAGGGCCACATTAAATTTTCCTATGTCTCTAATTCCCAATCCACCACATTCCTTTGGGGAACAAACTTTCTCCCAGGCCATCCAAGCAATTTTTCTATCTAGTGGCCGCTTCTTCATCTGCAACGTTTTAAGACGTGTCTTAGTATGCTTGCATCACCATGTGTCGCATTGTCGTAAGGATGTGGCCGCATCTCCATGTGGTCACATCGTCGTATGGTCGTGGCCGCATCTACATGTGGCTGTATCAACATTACCGAAATCCAAAACCGCATCACTAAGACTACATAGTTTCATTGACCGCTCAGGCCGCATTGATCACTGTTGGCTTCTTAAGACACAATGGATAAATGATACGTATTGGATGTATGACTGTATCCGATACATGAACCTCATTGGGTGAGTAAGCTGCATCTATATGGATGTGTTGCATTGGATACATGAGTTGTTTATGTATCACTTGAATAATCGAGAGTCGAAATTGTATCCTTTCAAACTCTGAATACCACTTTTGTATATCTTGAATATTTGAGGGTCGAAACCGTATGCTCTGAAACTTGAAAATCCTTCATATGTATCACTTCAAACTCAAAAAAGTACTCGGTCCATAAAGGCTTCATCATACTCGGTCCAATGTTGATCGGATCACAATTTTCTCGGGTAAGTAAAGACTTTATAGTACTCGGTTCAGTGAAGACCAACCTCCTCGGTTCAGTAGAGAACAACATCCTCGATTTAGTAGAGATCAACGCCCTCGGTTCAATCTCCTCGATTCACAACCTCCTTAGTTAATAACCTCCTTGGTAAAAATCTCCTCGGTTAACAACCTCCTTGGTAAAAATCTCCTCGGTTAACAACCTCCTTGGTTAAGAACAACCTCCTCAGTTAAGAACCTCCTCAGTCAAGAATCTCCTCGGTTAAAAATAACCTCCTCAATTAAGAATTGGCTTCATCAAATCACAAGGTAGCAACAGTGCTACATCACTTTATTTTAGAGTATACATGACCAACTTGCTACATAACTATATGAGTGTTGTTTTACAAACCAAGCAAGCTTTGTTTTCTGATGAGAACCAAGAGCTGCAGGTTAACCAACCTAAAGCACCTGCACAAATAAATAATTCAAATGACGCTTTGCAAATTCCAAGAGGACCAATCACCAGGTCAAGGGCCCAAAAACTGAAAGAGGCATTGATTGGGCTAATTCAAGACATTTTGACTGCGCAAACAAAGTCTAAGATTGAATTGAAGCCTAATCACATTCTTAATTTG
>Ga0099825_1006766_pt1 | contig 14207 bp, 8 predicted proteins | sample SiratroredBW_FD_76838 | JGI IMG/M metagenome (GOLD analysis project Ga0099825, IMG submission 76838) | Root nodule microbial communities of legume samples collected from California, USA - Siratro red BW | ecosystem: Host-associated > Plants > Roots > Nodule | place: USA: California | collected... | reverse complement strand
TAGGCATACTGTAAGCTAAGGAACCAAGGTATACCTACTGAATAGTGACATAAGCATCTTTCAAAAAGAAACATACTATAAAACTTGAATTTGGATGTGTTGAAAAAATCAGTGAGTGAATTCTCAGCAGATGTATGTGTATATATGTAAAAAGATGAGTATATCTTAAAGAGGAAAGTTTCTGCCTATGTTCCTTAACCTAAAGCTAGATACAACCAAAAACAGCTTATGTAAGTCGAACACTACTATAACAATCATAATTTTAACAATAAGTCAGTATTACATCTAAGTTATATGAGTTTTAGACATTATTATCCAAAGAAAGAGATGCAATTTATTCACATGTTTCCCTAATTTTTTACTTCAATTGAATGACCCGTCCACAGACTATGAGTTACATTACTTTACGTTGCCTTAAATGAACAATCACATGAAATGATCAACAAAAACACACTAGGCCAGGACATGTAACGATGAATATGGGTTAAATTGTTAGAAAGTATACTATATCTACATATACAATACCAGTTCAAGTGCTCAAGCATGGGTGAACAATGCCTGAAATGTATGCAACAGGGAGCATGAATTTATGACAAAAATTCTACCTTAGGATCTCGAAGGTAATGAACAATTTCTTCCAGCTCAGCCTTTGCCTCATCGACACCTTTTACATCGCTAAATTTTGTGCTTGATTCCATGCTGGGTTGCACTTCTTCATTTATACCAAGTCCTGGGAAATATGGAAAAACAAACCAGAGAACATGTCTTCTAAGATCAGATTAAAAAAATGATATGAAAAGATAATACTGACTAGGAAATACCTTTACTAATTCCTTTATCTTCAATGAGTGCTCCTACTCCAGAAACCAAGAAAAAGACCACCGCAATGGACCTGAGTGTACGCCATAGCTGATCTTTTATATTTCCGCCTTCTCTAGCCACCATATGGATTGGATTACTGGCAGTTCCAATATTATTGTCTTTTGTCGATTTTCCAAAATTTCTTAAAGCAGAAAGACCAGCTCCAGTTTCTTCCTCACTCACTACTGAATTGGACATGCCTGAAAACTCATATCACCTTTGGTCATAATTTATGGTCTTAAAAATATGCTAGAGAAATAAATATCCAAACAGCTGACGCAGTAAGATCAATATAACTTTAGACAAGTATTAATTGACGTGCCAATTTTTGTCATCTCAATATATTTTGTGTCTTGCATCATTTTGTTCATGCAGTCGTACAAAATCATACTTGTCCAAGGACAGCATGAAAGGCCAAAAGAGGCATCACATTCCTGATTCTAATTTAATCACAGAGAAAAACAAGATTCTTTATCAATCTGATTAATGGTACAAGTACAAGACACTAATTGAGCTTTCTAATCCCTGGAAAAGATTATTGACTGACAATAGAACCGGACAAATGAATTGTTGGCACTGTTAGAAACATATGAGATATTATGTTATATTTCTAACAAGCACAAAGCATAGAAAACTACAAAATAATTGACTAAGATACTATTTTACACTAAGACTTATCTGCTGACTTGAGAGAACATATAAGTATGAAGGTTTAACCAACTGCTTCTAGCACTTCAGTAATATATAAATACTACTGATTTCCTTCACAATTAAAGTTATTCATGAATCCCAGATAAATAAGACAAGATATCAAAGTACAACTTTAAAAGTGTGCATGTGTCTGTGAAGGGGGAGGGCAGACTACACAGAAAGCTTGAGTGTTTAACATCAAATCCTAGCAGTCAGCGAAGAAGAGTTGTAAAAGAAATGGAAATAAAATCCCTGCCCTGGGACCTTTTACTTAATGCACAACCCGGAAAAATCACTTCCTTTTCACGGATTAGTGGAAAGCCCAGTTTTCTAATCAAAATATAAACACCTTTTGTTAGTAAAAAAATCTGAAGTCAGGAAAACAGTTGCTTGGTCAGTGAATTCTAGCAGACACAATTTGACCATTTCCACACCCCTACAAAACATAGTACCCTCGAAAGAAAGCAGAAGCACAAAAGCCAGATATGGTTGCTTGCCTTGCAAAGACCTTATATAATTGTATAATGGATAAATATTAAAGGTCAGTCAACAAGTTTTGACAAATATAGGGTAACCAAGCACACAAATACGAGCAGTTCAACCAAAATAAGCACCTCTTCTTAATGTCTTCAGTAATTCACTTTCATCAAGCCTATCAACTTTCACCAGTGCTTTCACGTATTCAGAAAGAGCTGAGGGACTGTTATGCAAAGATGGCTGGCTTTCAAATACTCTAATCACAGCCTCAGGATCATTCTGATGGTAAAGTTCTTTGAGATAAGCAACTTCAGCAGCTTCATCTGCATCGCGCGCTCGACGAGCTATACTGCCAAGGTAGCTAGACTGAAATCTCTCTTGGGCACCCAAAAACCTATTCCCTACATAATTTTGAAAGTGCAAAAAACAAAAAGCTAAATGCCAAACGGAACAAAATATCCAAGTTCTTAGAACATGAACATATACTGAATAAAAACAGGCATGGATAATTTCACAAAGAAACCAACACACCCAACCTCCCAAGAGAAAAAAGAAAGAAAGAAAAAATAATTCCACAACAAAAAACTTGTTGAAAGTTAATTCCCAAACCAACACAATTTGGGGAAAAAATAAAGAAATATTAAGAAAAGAAAAACTTTTAACTCATATAAGCAAATAATAAGAAGTTAACCATGAGAATAATGCATGGTCGAAGGGGGAAGGGATCTATACCTGCACGATGTCCAAACTTACTGACAGAAAAATAGCTTGTAGCAAACACACTTTGAATCTGTCCAAATTTGGATTGTCGTCTTGCAACCTGTAAAATTAAATTATAAAAGTAACTAAATCATTAAATAAATCCAAAATATAAACCACATATGCCAACTAGTATTGTGTAAAAACTAGCACCATAATAAATAATGCACACAACATGCATAATGAACACAGGGTCAAGTTCTCACATTTCCCTAGTGTCTAACACTTATTTTTTGGTGTACAATGGAGAGGTTTGAAACTAGAATTACGAGCAAATTACCAAAAGCTCGACCACTAATAAAAACACTATAAGATGAACAATAATAAGTTAAAGACCAGCTGTTCGAAGCTGATACTTGAAGCCTCCACAGGATATTCATTCGTAAGTCACAGAACAAAAAATTCCATACACACAAAGAACCACATAACCCAAGAGACAGAAATCGATATGGATGCAATCTTCACTGCTCCTAAAAATTCTCAAAAGCAGAGGCAACCATTTGTTATGAGGCCTATAATGAGTTCGGAAAAAATATATATATATATTCCTTTCCCCCCTATAGCAGAAAGATTTAAATTTTCTTATCCTGAATCAAAACTAGAAGAAACCCCTTAGACCCATTATCCATTACACTAAAAGAATCTAGAAAACGGATGAAGGATAAAAGGGTATGAAAATCTACAAGCAAATCCTGAAAAAGGTCAAAATTAGGGTTTCAGGAAAGAATAACAAACAAGGAAGACATTGACGAAGGACGTGTTCGATTGAGAAACAAGAATGAACTTACCTGCGATATCAAAAGCCTGAAAGCCATGCTCGCGTGATCGAGCTATCTCAATTGAATTACGAAATTGTTACAAATGGCAACCTTGATCCTTCTTGAGGTTGGGGTTTGTTGGAAATGCTTCAAGGAAAACTATTTCTTCTTTTTTTGATGAAACTTGAATGAATAATTGATTTTTTCTAAGAAAAATAACTGATAATTGGTATATATATATATATATATATATAACTGTGTAGTAAACACACCAATTTCAATGGTAAGTCTTCTTATTTTCCAATTATAATAAAATTGACTTTTACTCAGTAAAGTTTTAACTCGGTAATATCTTTTGATAATACTAACTTTAGTATTTCTTTAAGATATTTGTCTTTTATTTATCGTTTTTCTTTAAATTAAAATTAAGTTATTCTTAATAAATAAAAATTAGACTCCTATTTCTTGTATTTTTAAATTTTCTTTGAACATTATTAATTTTTTTAAAGTTTTTTAAAGTGTCCTTCATATTGTATAGACTATTTTAACCTTTACATTTATATATATTTTTCTCGTTTCATTCTCTTCCACCTCTATTTACCGTGTTGCTACTTCTCAGGAGTTCACACCTCCATTCAGTTTGTCCCCGCCGCTGCATTGATTTATGACGTTCACCGTCATGTTAGCTTTATAAGGTAAGGATTATTTATTAAAGGTTTAAGACATTATTTTGAATGATCCGGGAAATGAGAATAAGTTTTTTTTTGGAAGTTTCTGAAGATAATTGTAGATAAGGAAATAATTTTCGAAATTTACCATTTCGAAATTTGATACCTTTACTTATAGAATATTAAATTTTGGAAACCAATTTTGAATCTAAAAATAATTTTTGAAATTACTTATTCCGAAAACTTTCGAAATAAATAATTCACGAAGTTATTTCCAGAATTGTTATTTTAAAAGTATTTTTTATATTTAAATATATAAGGCTTTTTAAATCAGGTAGTTTGGAAAATTTTAAAATATTAAGAGGTGATTTAAAATACTTCAAAGTTGTAGGAAGAAGTTCTTTAAAAATTACAATGAAAAATAAGAATTATAGAGTATTAATAATTATAAATATCGAATCAATTTTAAAATATATTGAACGAGACAAAATGTGATTAGAATTAGTCTAAAATCTGTCTTTTTTGTGGTTAACGATTAGTGTAATTAAATATTTGTGGTGGAGGAAGTGTTGAACAACAGCTCTTGCAGTAGTTAGCGTAGCGAAAATGAAACTTGGGTTTTTCCAGAAGAGAAGGACACAAGCTGTTTTCAGTTGAAGAAAGTTTTTATCTTTATTATTAGAACAATATGTACACTCATAACCTTGGAATCCATAGATGACTCCTCTTCTAAGGATGATGAAAAACTCTAATGAGAACTCTCGAAAATTGCTCTTACATGCCAAACGCGGTCTAACAAACATCCTTGTGAAGTATCACTACGAGAATGGGGATCTGGAATCTGCTTTTGGGAAGGAAATGAGAAATTCTGAATTTTCTTACCCTAATTTAGTAACCTACTCGACCCTTATGGATGACCCAAAGAAGCCTTTCAACTGTTTGAGGAAATGGTTTCGAGGGATCACATTCTGCCTCATCCTCTTATTTACAATGTTTTCATCAATCCAATATTGTGAAATCCATAATTGATTTGCACGTGAAATTGACCCAAGAAAAAAAAGTTCTTGCTACCCTCTTTCACATTCACGTGGGAATTTCAAGTTTGCATGTAACCACCATTTTTTATTTTTTCCACGTGCCAAAGTTTGCATGTAAGTAGAGGTTGTTGGAATTTGAAATGAGTGCTTATAGGTTGATAACCTTAGGTGGCATTCCACCCAGTTGACAACCGCATGTGGCACTTACGTGGTCACTCTTGTCTTACATTGCAAATTTCATCCAGCGTGGTGTTGGGGTGAAAAAATAGGGTTTCACAGCTTCCCTTTTAATTTGGTTCTTTAAGCGTCGTAGCCCCCCACCATTCGAGTTTTACTTTCATTGCATTTGACCCCACCATTTTAGTTTCACTTTCGTTTCGTTTGACCCCACCATTTCAGTTTCACTTTCATTCCGTTTGACCCTCACCATTTCAGTTTCACTTTCATTCCGTTTGACCCTCACCATTTCAGTTTCACTTTCATTCCTTTCAATCCACCCATCTTCTTATTTACAGACGACGGCACCAGATTTACATGTAATTTGGTTATTGGATTTGTAAATCCTAAACCAAACTAGTGATGACTGTTACTGCAATTTCGTCGTTTTATTTGTAAACCCTTCACTTTGGTAATCATTATTGTTAGTCTAATTTTGTCATTGTACTTATAAAGTCTTAACTTTGACAATGATTATGGTTTTTAACCTTATGTATATAAGTGTTTTAACTGGGAATTGCATCGCTTATGAGTAGACAGTACTGAAAAGCCCACTGCAAAGTTTGAGACTTCTAACTATTTAACCTTATATACTTAAGTGTTTAACTGGGCATTACTTTTTGACCACACTTCCAACCGACCATCTAAGTGCGCCAATGGCCACCCAAACTTAAGTATTCACATGTTTTCAATTGTGGGATGAATAAACAGGTCTGCCATTCGTTGATCCTATAACTCTCTATCACTGCCATAACTAAGTAATGGTTGGTACTCAAATACCCACTGCCACCACTGGACAATTTAAGTGTTTAACCTTATGTGGTTAAATGTTTAACTGTGCATCAGTTTCTGATCACACACTCATGGAACCATCTAAGTACACCCCTGACCTCACAACCATATGTAAAATTGACATTTTTAACATTGTGCGACTAAAAAAGGGTATGTCATGGCTAAATTCTGTAACTCTCTACCACTGCCATAACTAAGTAATGGCTGCTACTCAAATACCCACTGCCACTATTGGACAATTTAAGTGTTTAACCTTATATGATTAAGTGTTTAACTGCACATCAGTTTCTGACCACACACTCAAGGAACCATCTAAGTGCACCCATGACCTCACAGCCATATGTAAAATTGACATCTTTAACATTGTGTGACTAAATAAAGGTATGTCATGCAAAAATCCTATAACTCCCTATCACTACCATAACTAAGTAATGGTTGGTACTCAAATACCTACCGCCGCCATTGGACAATCTAAGTGTTTAACCTTATGTGGTTAAGTGTTTAACTGCGCATCAGTTTCTAACCACACACTTAGGGAACCATCTAAGTGCACCCCTTACCTCACATGGTAAAATTGACATCTTTAACATTGTGGGACTAAACAATGTTTTCAACTGTGGGACGAATAAACAGGTTTGTCAGTAGTTCACAGTCAAACAACCAGGTCTTTAACCATGACTACAAAACTATTTAAACTGTTTAACCTGGACATCATAACTGTTTAATTGTCTTCAAACCCTAAACTCAGTCAATTATCTAATGCATATCAATGTAACCAAGTTCAAAACCATGTATTAACACGTATTTCAAACTTTACATCCAAGATATTCACTACAAAATTAACTAACATAAATTATGAAAACAAGAATTAAGATACGATTATAATAGATGTATGAAATATACTTAAATTCAAGTGTATCAAATATACAAAATATAACATAAGTCAGCTAAACATCCATCTGTGGTCGCTAGACTTACGTCTTCTTTTCCTATAATATACAATAAAAGGTGATTTAAGTAGTGAACTATCTTCTCGCGCTTGGGGGTTCGCCTTCATGCGGTCATACATATTGCTATTTTGGCCTTGGCCTTGGCCTTCCCACTTTGGACATACACCTTCTTCATCAAATTTGTCTTTTTGGCCGACAAAAGCAAGTTTCAAATCCCTCAGTTCAGCCAAATGGAGTACCTTCAATGCAACTTCTGTTCAGTTGTTAAAATCCCATTCACAGCGCCCAAAAACTTTGGGTAACAGAAGTGACGAACACATAACTCCCGTCGTTGTGAAGAACTTTCGCCACTTGACATTTTTAAACATGTGCAGAAAAATTACAATGTAAGTATTGTATTTCCCACTATGAAATGAACAAATAAAAACCAACACTGAACTCTATTAAGCAACACTGAACCCTCAAGTGCAATACCAGTTCAAAAACCACAAATGAAAAGCATAAATCATCACGAAAACAGGACAAATAATCGAAATTAAAACTCAACCTGATTTCAGCAACACTTCATCATAAACTGCAATCAGAGTTCAAAACCTAAAAATTTTCCAAACCTAAACGAAGCTACGACGGTGACGTAGAACAATAAATTTTACCTAGGCGTTCCTCTTTGGTTTCGTTTCTGAGACTCTTCTCTATTTTTTCTCAATGTCAAGGTCGCAGTTTCTCCTACGATTCAGCGTTCCTCACCACGTTTTTCTCGTCCCCGTCGCCTCCACCGCTCCCAACGATCATCGAGCGCATCTAAAGGTTATTGCTTTTTCCCTCAAAGAGTCTGCAAATACCAACCGCGAAGCACCTAAAAACCTTTGGTTTTCCCTCACACAGCTTCTCCTACGATTCATATTCAGCGTTTTGCACCACATTTTTCTCGTCGCCGTCGCCCTCAATCACTCTTAACGGCCATCGAGCGCAACCAAAGATTCTTGTTTTTTCCCTCAAAGAGTTTGCAAATATCAAGCACAAAGCACCCAAAAACCTTGGGTTTTCAAATGGAAGGCACGAATAACCTTTCTATGTTTTGCAAAATTTTAACAATGGGACCATTATACTCCTGCCCTGCTATTTACCATTTCTGTCCCCTAATGTCACATCACAGTTGTAATCTGGTTGTAGTACACGTGGGGTTGGCAAAGAAACATTTTCCATTTAAAAACTAGGGAAAATATCAGTTTGACAACCACAAGTGGCTGCCAACCTTTTGCCAACCGTGTATGTGGCAAATTTTCTTACATGGCTGAGGGGCATTATAGATATTTGGTCAAGTGGGGCATGAATGGTATTTCAAAGTATTTTTTCGATTGAAAATGAGGCTTTGTTTGGCGGGTTCATTTGTGATGTGCAGAGTATTTGGAGAAAACATTTGAACTGCATGACATATGATGAGAGGGGTGGATAGCGACTTCGACGACAAATATCTTTCGTTCGGTGTTTGTGGGTTTAGGGCAAAAAGGTGAAGAGAGAGAGAACTTCCAACGGTGACGAGTTGACGAAATGTGCAGAATGTTTGGCGAAAACATATGAACTGTTCACGACGAACGGTGAGAGAGGTGGATGACGACTTCGACGATAAATAGCTTTTGTTGGGTGTTTGTGGGTTTAAGGCAAAATAGTAAAGAGAGGGAGAACTTCCAATGGTGACGGGTTGACAAAAAATAGAGAAGAGCAAAAGCCACAAGGAGGAGGTAACAACCGTTACATTATGTTTCCATGTGATTGGTTTATTTTTGTGTTGATTTTTGGTTTTCATTTATGGGTTTTGAAGTATGTGTTGTTTAGGTTCATTGTTGAATAGCTTTGAGTCTTCGTTTTCATTGTTGATTTCAGAATACAAATACAAATCTGACATTGTAATTTTATTTTCCAGTGGATAAATGTCAAGTGGCGAAAGTTCTTCACATGGAGGGTTGTCGCGACCTAAATCACGACGGGAACGGCGATCCGAAAAAATTAATGAATTTAAAAAAAAAATGGAGTCGCCACCAATAGTTTTTCAGGGAAAAGTATGGAAAACCCGAAAAGGAATGATAAGGCGGGTCTGCGAAAACCGGACCGCAGGTTCGGGAGTCGGTTACGTGTGGGGAAGGTGTTAGCACCCCAACAACGCCCGTCCTGGGACGGTACCTTTTAATTAAATAAGTAAAACGAGTGTATTTTCTTTAAGATGTTTATTTTCCACAAAAATGAAAATAAAGGCAAACAAAATTTTTTTATTTTTAGAAAGGGCCCGACAAGGTTTAACCTCGTTCCTACGTATCTCTATCGGGTAGAGAATCAGGGTTACGTAGTTCTTTTTTTGAAAAATTGTTTGTTTGAGAATTTGATATTTTTTAATTTTGAGATTTTTTATATTTTTTAATTTTAGTAAAATTTAGTGTTTGTGGAAATTAAACTTCATTTTCATATCTCTTGACGCGTATGGCCCTTTGATATTACAAATGAAATTAAAATTTTTCGAATTAAATCCCGCATAACGCGAATGATTATTTAGGAATTTAATCGAAATTATTTAAAATAAACACTTTTATTAAAGAAAACGAAATAAATAAAAGAAAATTAAACCTCAAAATACTATAAACTCTTTTATTAAAGAAAACGAAATAAATAAAAGAGAATTAAACCTCAAAATACTATAAACTCTTTTATTTAATAACTAAAACCGAGACTATGTTTATTAGGGGACCATTCTATTTTAATGAATGCAAAAGCAAATCAATTAACTTGTTAGTGAAAAGAATAAAAAAAAAAAAAGGGCCATGTAACATCCTTTTCATTTATCTAATTCATTTATTCCCTTTTCTTTAGTTTTCAATTTACTCTTTTTTTTTTCAAAAGGCTATTAAATAGCCCACTGCACCAGTGTATCCTATCTAATCAACTTTCTATTTTTCCATTTCAATTAATGCCAAAAGCCACGGTTGCATCACCTTTCAATATTATTCAATTCATCTTTTAAAAACCTTTTTATTCACGGCTAATTAAAAAACATTTTTAAAGAAAACAATGTCAACACTTTAATTCATCTTCACCTAACTTAATGCCTTACCCTGCAACTCCAATATTATTTTTCTCTTACAAAGTCAACATCTAATTTAACCTAATCATTTTTCTCTCTCACGCTGCCAACGAAAACATCAAATTGGCCTAAGCCCAAATCAAACACTCTAATTCTCACTTAAACAAAATAGGGTTAGGTGGCAAAAGGGGTATCGCTGCTATGGTTGAAAAGGCAGTGGAGAAAAAAGAAAAAGGCTATTAACAAGGTGGCAATGGTGGTAGTGCAGGGGCACTGGAGATGGAAGGCATCAAGAGGTGAGGAAGAATGAGGAAGGAGTTACGTGGGTATGGAGACGTAACCTAGTGGCTTCGTGGTACAGGAACGTGAAGCTGGGAATGCTGTGTGTTTATGGAAGTTTTAGTGAAGGAGCGTAGCACAACAAAGGTTGCAAAAGGTTTGTATGGAAGTGGAGTATGGTTGGTGATGCTGTTATGTGACTTTGAAGGTGGTTATTGTGGCTTAGTGGTGATGGGTTTCACGGGTCTCTGCCAACGAGGATGGTGGTGGCATTAGTCTTTTTCTTGTTGTTGATGGCATGGTAGAGGGGTAGGGGAGCCGTTTTAAGGTTTTTATAGGTGGTGGCATGGTGAGGCAAGAAGGGAGTTGGAGGTTGGCTAGGTGAAGGTGAAGGTGATGGGGTTGTTGGGGTGTGGTGACTGCATGGTGGTGTTGACGAGGCAACCTAGGGATGCTTGGAGGCTTGGGTGGTTGCTTTGCAGATCTGCAGATGATAGGGAAGGCATGGCTTGAAAAAGGGAATGAGGGTAAGGGGAGAAGATGATGGTTTGATGGAAGGTGTGGGCTGGAGATTAGCTTGCAAAAGTGCAGCTTGGATTCGGTGGTTTAAAGGTCGAGGAAGAGAGGTTCAAAGGTAGGCATGGTAAGGTGATAAGGAGAATAATGAGGGAGCAATTCTAAGGCTTTTACAGGTGATGGCGTGGTGAGGCAAGAGAGTTTGGTGTTTTGGTGATGCTTGTGGGCAAGGCTAGAGGGCATGGTGATTAGGAGGAGCGTAGAGGTGTGTTGGAGGTGATGGTAGGGCTATATGCAGGTGAAGTGGGGCTGTAGCTGCGATGCATGAACGTGGCTAGGATAGTTTAGCTCAAGGGTGGAGGAGGTGGTGATGTTGTGTGATTTTGAGGGTGCATGAGGGTACAAAGTGAAGGTGTGTGTTTTTTTTTGTTGAGTAGTGGAGCAATGCCGTATGGTCAGTGAGGGGTAGAGCGTATAGAGAGGGGTGGAAAAATGGAGGAAGGTTGAGTGAAAACATGAATGGTAAAGCATAACGTTTGCAGAAAAGAAAAGAGGAACAAGCATGAAACATCAAAGGATACTCTCATAACAATCAATGCATGCAGATCCAAACCTTTTTTTTTTAAAAAAGGTAATGGAATGGCTAATAACATCGACACAGACCAAACAACGGAGATTCAAAGAGCCAGACTCATTAACTCTAAAATCATACCTTCTCTTCTTTCTCCCAATGTATATCCGCTTCTGCTGTGACTGATCTTCTACACTTTCGTGGTCTCTTCTGAGGAGGGGAATCCGGATGTGAGTCTGTGCCCCTAGGATCTCTTCCCCTTGGTATATGGTGAGGAAAATGATCTCCCAAATGGGACAAAGGGAGTGAGACAGAAAAAACCCCAACCGTTGGGAGCAGGGCTTTGTTTTTTTTGTCTTTTTTCTCTCTGCCAGGAGACCAGGCAGCTTTATCCTCAAGTAGGAGGGAACAAATCAACTTTTCAGAGACGAGGTTGGTGGTGCCAAGTGTACCAGAGAATCTTGGTGATTTGGAGGTTTTTACAGCAACTATGGGGGTGTGAAAAGAGGAGTGGGCTGACCCAAGTGGTGCAGCCTTCCTCATGCCACAATCTTTTATTTTACTATCCTCACTATTATTATCTCTAATATGAAGGGGGAAAGATTTTTTAATTATTTATTTATTTATTGTTATTATTTATTTTTGAAAATATAAGCAAATAATAGACTTAAAGATGAAATTTTTGATTGATTTTTTTTTATAAGAACACACATTTTACAACAAAATTTAAATTTATTTAAGTAACTCTTTTTTTAAATTTTCTTTAAAAACAATTAGAAATACATTTTTTATCCTTTTGAAAAAAAATTTATTCACTGGGATGAAATTAGGTGCTGACAAGGGTAGTTATGTGTGCGACACTTTTGTTACCCTTGACCTCCACACGTGAAATATTTACATTTTTCCATTGTGGGAGTGAACACAATTGTGATATTGCTTGATCCTAAAATCCCCTACCACTGCCACAACTAAAGAATGAGCAGTCCTGAAAAGCCATTACTAACACTGGACATTCTAAGTGTTTAATTGTATGGAGTTAAGTGTTTAACTTAGAATTACTTTCTGACCACACATCGAAGCCACCAATTAAGTGGACCCTTGACCTCCACATGTGAAATATTTACATTTTTCTATTGTGGGAGTGAACACAATTGTGACATTGCTTGATCTTAAAACCCCCTACCACTGCCATAACTAAGCAATGGACAATACTGAAAAGTCATTAACAGCACTGGAGATTCTAAGTGTTTAACCGTATGCAGTTAAGTGTTTAACTTGGAATTACTTTCTGACCACTCATCGAAGCCACCAATTAAGTGGATCCCTAACCTCCACACGTGAAATATTTACATTTTTTCATTGTGGAAGTGAGTACAACCGTGACATTGCTTGATCCTAAAATCCCTTACCACTGCCATAACTAAGGAATAGACAGTCCTGAAAAGTCATTGCCAGCACTGGACATTCTAACTGTTTAATTGTATGGAGATAATTGTTTAACTTGGAATTACTTTCTGACCACACATCAAAGCCACCAATTAAGTGGACCCCTGACCTCCACATGTGAAATATTTACATCTTTCCATTGTGGGAGTGAACATAACTGTGACATTGCTTGATCCTAAAACCCCCTACCATTGCCATAACTAAGCAATGGACAGTACTGAAATGTCGTTTCCAGCACTGGAGATTCTAAGTTTTTAACCGTATATAGTTAAGTGTTTAACTGGGAATACTTTCTGAGCACATCTTGAACCCATCAATTCAGTGCACCCATGACCTTCAAACCTTAAATCTTTACGTGTTTTCCATTGTGAGACTGAACAGAGGTGTGTCGTTGGTTCATCCTAAAACCTCACAACCACTGCCGTAACTAACATAATGGACAATCCTGAAAAGCCATTGCCACCACTACACATTCTAAGTGTTTAACCATATGAAATGAAGTGTTTAACTTGACATTACTTTCTAACCACACATCGAAGCCACCAATTAAGTGTACCCCTGACCTCCACACCGCAAATTTCTACATGTTGCCATTGTGGGAGTGAACACAGTTGTGACATTGCTTGATCTTAAAACCCCCTACCACTGCCATAATTAAGTAATGGACAGTCTTGAAAAATCATTGCCAACACTAGACATTCTAAGTGTTTAACCGTATGCAATTAAGTGTTTAACTTGAAATTACTTTCTGACCACACATCGAAGTCACCAATTGAGTGGACCCCTGACCTCCACATGTGAAATATTTACATTTTTCCATTGTGGGAGTGAACACAGGTGTGACATTGGAATATACTAAAACCCCCTACCACTGGCATAACTAAGCACTGTGCAGTCCTGAAAAGTCATTACCAGCACTGGACATTCTAAGTGTTTAACCCTATGTAATTAAGTGTTTAACTTGGCAATACTTTATGACCAAACATCGCAACATATCATGTAATGCACATGTCCATGACTAACACCAATGATGTAAGAGAACAGTTTACCAACAATTTGTGGAAACATTTAAAATTTCATTGAAAATATGAATTGAGTAATTGTAAACAATAAT
>Ga0099825_1006763_pt1 | contig 14211 bp, 4 predicted proteins | sample SiratroredBW_FD_76838 | JGI IMG/M metagenome (GOLD analysis project Ga0099825, IMG submission 76838) | Root nodule microbial communities of legume samples collected from California, USA - Siratro red BW | ecosystem: Host-associated > Plants > Roots > Nodule | place: USA: California | collected... | reverse complement strand
TATATATTATATATTATATATATGTATATATAAAAAAAAAAAAATAAATAAACTTTTTTACTTTTACATATATCAGTAAATTTTAAAAGAAAAAAAAAAATATATATATATATATATATATATATATATATATATATATATATATACACACACGTATGAACCATATGATGAATGTTTACCTATAGGTGTAGAAATCACTAAACTTGATTTGGTTGCCAGTGTCATCACTAGTTTTGGCTACAGCAATGAGAATGAGTGCAATGAGAAGGAAGATAACGGTTAAGACCCTCAAAAGGAGAAGAGCAGTTCTTGAAACTGTGGAACTTGAGGGTGAAGGATCTGCCATGTCTTCTTCTCCTTAGGAACCAAAGAACTTGTTCCTGCGAATTAATAAATGTGGTGCATGAATCATTGGAACTTTTTATAATTGTGAACGTGAAGGTGTGGTAAAGCTAGTTCTCGTTTAACGATAAGGATAAAAGTCAACGCAAAAGTTGAAACATGAATGCATGCATAATGATTACGAAATTGGAATAAAACGTAAGTGGCTGAGTTTGAAAATGGTGGCATCACAGCACAGCAATAGCTAGCCGAATCTCATGGTTGACTGAACTCTGCATTTGCTTCAAATGTTCTGGAAAATCTCACAGTCTGATATCATTACTATTACTTCACGTTGGTTGACCCTATTTTTTCTCCCATGATCTCTTCCTTCTCTATTACCATGAACAATGCATGTGCTTTGGAAATTTATATTACTAATTAAGATAATCCTGTATTCAACATTTTGCATGTTGAATACCAGAATTTGAGAGAATAAAAAAATTGTTTGTCATTTTATTTTTCTAGTTCTTGATGATTGTTAATGCTTTGTTTGAGTGTCCTGTTTCCATCTTTTTTTTTTTTTTTTCTTTCTAGTTTTTATACCCTTTTAGCTTTTTTTTAGAAATTTAAGATTTTTACATAAATTTTTTTTTTTTTTTTTTTTTTTTTTTTTTTTTTTTTTTTTTTTTTATTTTTTTTTAATTTTTAATTTTTTTTTTGAGTGTTTTTTTTCCTTTTTTTTTTTTTTTTTTTCATTCTAGATTCTATACCCTATTAGCTAGTTGATAGAAATTTCAGATCATTACATAAATGTTGTATTTTTATTTTTTTTTTGTGTCCCTTTTGATGTATTTTCTAGATTTTGTATAATTTGCCAATAGGATTATGTTCTTTGGATTATGGCTGGTGGTAATATTAATTTTTACAATTTTTTTTTTGAAACATTAAAATTCTAGAGTAAATTTTATATAGATTTTATAAAAATAACTTAACATGTTTGGGTTGTATCAAAGTCACGTGATCGGATCCAAAAAAAGTGCACAACGGTCAAACAAAATTTTTGAACCTTTGTTTTCCGTGTTTTGGTTTCTAAAGCTAGAGACATTTGGTACTCAAAAAAACCAGATTCAAGAACATCATATTTAAACCTAAATTTATGTATAAATATACTGTTCGTTTAGTATACGTATATTAGCACTATATCAGCAAATATATTATATTTAATGAATATAATATTTTTATGAGAATGTTAAAATTAATTAGTAGTAATTTTCTTCTTTTTTATGAAGTGTTGTTTTTTAATGAAACATGCAAGGATGGTGTAATTTTTAACAAGGGGAGACACTGTAATATTTTGGAAACGTATATAATTAATTGTATAACGTAATATTCAAACTACAATTTTGGCTTTTTATTTAATAAAATTTATACTAGAAAAGTTAAAATCAAGCTTCTAATGACTAACACGTCCAGTATTTAAAATTTTGTGTACCTTCTCATAAATGTCTTTGTCCTCTTTTAATATATTTTTTTAGTATGTACACTTTATTATCAGTGAAAATTCGTATAAATTTCATTAAATTATGGGTTTCTTCTCCTATTTTATTTTTAGTGAAATATATAATTTTCACCAAATAATTAAGAGTTGAAATATTAATGTATTAGAAAATCAAAATGCTATCAATACCTTTTCTTTTTAAATTATTTACCAATCTATTTTTCTTTTTTCACGATCAAATCTTGTAATTTAAAAGCATTGGAAAAAGCTTATTATTTAAAAAAATAATTCATAAACTTGTCAATTATTTTTTATGCTTTTTAATAAACTTAATAAATATTTTCCACTACTTGCTACAAAATTCAGATTAAAATTTCATATATACAAAACATATTTAATAAAAAAATTATTAAACATTATTTCATATACTTAATTATAATATTTATCTAAATGCATTTTATTTCACGTGGATAACAAAATTGCTTTAGTCATCACATGACAACATTAAAAGCAATTATCTTTGCTAAGAATAAATTTGTTCAAAATAGGTGTTATCTGCATATAAACAGAGCATCTCTTTTGACATTTTGTACGACACAGTTCTTTGGTGTTCCCACAATGTAAGACTGGATGGGACACAGAAGAGTGTTCCATATTATTGTTACTGGTCTAATTTTATAATTAAAATGAAATTATGGAGAAAAAAAACTCTGAATTTAATTGAAATAAATAGAATAAATTGTGAGAATTAGTGTCTGTTATTGAATGTTACAGAACAAATAATTCAATGTATTTGGAAGAAAAGACAGCAAATATCAGTCATTCTGGTGCGTCATGAAGGAAATATGAGGAAATATACCAGTGGTATAATATGCTAAATAACACAGCCATTAATTTAAAACGATATGTTATCATGTAACGCGTATTGTTAGCATCAAAAGACCCAATAAGGAATAAGTAACCTTTTCCTTTGTGACATTAGGATTTCAATCCTAATATAGACACTTCATATATCATGCAAAAACTATGCTGACCTTAAACCATTTGAAAATAAAAAAGGTTACAAATCTTACATTTCTTCCAAAGCCAACAAGATCAGGTTGTCTGAGCCTCATTTATGTGACATTTGGCGTCCAGCAAAAATAGAGTCATGCTTCTCCAATCCCTGACAGAATAACTACACTTTACAATGTGTTCTATTAAATGGGTCATTGGAGCAATATGCTGTTTTAAAATTTTATGAACTTATAGCAATCGAGCAATCGAGCAGTTTCATAAGCCCTATCAGATGTGTTTTTCCACTAAGAACAGAAAGGCAAGAAAACGAATCTGTTTACGACACTTCTGTCTAAATCAAGCATCATAAAGGCAAAAACATTATCGTAGTAATATGTCAAAACTAACATCTTTAGATGCGGTATCCTCTTTCCCTTTTCTATACTTTGCAAGGTGTTGATGATACTCTTCAAGCTCTTTCTCCAATCTTTCAATAAACTGGCTGGTATGTTCAAGGGATTGCCCAAACCTATATTTCTCCAAGGCCTGGAAATTTCCCACAACAAAATAGAAATCATAATTCCATAAACATTACGATAAAAGAATGCAACCCAGTGTTTTCTCAACACAATTTTTTCCCCATGAAAAACCATGAATCCGCACTTTGCAGTTTGTAACTTATCCAGTCCACGAAAGCACAGATACTTCCATTTCTCAGAAAACAAAAACAGTGCCTACTAGAATAAGTTTATCTAAATAAAGAAAAAGGTTTAATCTCAATAGAAAGCAAAAATTACAGCTCTAATTCACTAGCGTACATGAGGCATGTGAGAGAGCAAGGCCCCAGCATTACTATTAACTGCAATATGTCGAAGCATAAATACAAGGTAGTCTGCAAAGTCCAAACATTCATAGCTAACCATATTTTTCAAATGAAGTGGATCGTTAATTAAACAAGCATTATGAAATATTGCTGATTTATAGTTAAAAGCTACAAAAGATGCAAATTATTCCTATCCACCTAGTTAAGCTTATCAAGAAAAGATGATCCTTGCACTATTTCAGCCCTCTAATATTGCAAGATACATAACACAGACATGTACTTATGTTTAACCATCCAACCTCAAGTAAATTATTTCTAAACTTCTAATTGCCAGTAGAATTAACAAGGGATACTTACCTTCAAAATGGCATCTGTATAACAAATTAAAAAAATTTATTTTATTTTAAGTATGTCCCTGTTACCATATTTTTTGGGGACCCTGTTAGAAATGTCCTATTCTCATGGATTTTATCTTTTATCTTTAGAAAGATTTTGTTCTTATATAAATTAGAATCCTAGGATCAGTATAAATAGGAGTGTTGGGTTAGTGTCTTGTATCACATCATACTATAAAAATCATATTAATCTGATTACCCTATAATTTCAACAAAAATATCACAACACATTTATCACCAAACGCATTTAGTCAATGAATAACAAATGCAATGTAAATTACCTTTGCTTTTGATAATGTATTTGGAGGAGACATTACGTCCGGTTGTGCATAGTTCTTTCCACGGTAAAAGATGATAGTATTATTAGGCTTGATGTCAATCACAATGCCTTTGCTCAGTCGGGCAAGCTCTTCAGCATATTCATGCACTTGCCCTGGTTTGCAAGGCTTGCAAATAACCTTTACTGTTTCATGATTTTTCCAGTGAAGATGCATATTAAGAACTACCCCACCAAATACTCCCCGTCTCCCGACTGGAACATAATGTTTCTTTTTCTCACCTGTGCGCTTCAGGTAATGCCTTTCCTCCTCAGTTAAAATTTCAGGATCAAATGTTTCTGGAGGGGGTTTTGGTACATCATATTTTCTCAGCTTCTCAATCAACCAAGTTTCCTTTCGCTTGGCCTGTAGAATTTATAAGTTAAAACAAAAGACTCCCATTACAAAATAAAGATCAAGGATGAATGGAACAAAGCCTCTTTCCAGACTATCTGAGACACTAAATCATGTCTGTACTTATGTGGTGAACTGGCGAAGATACCAAAGCAAGTTAAAATAGAAACATATCCATTAATCAAGATAATGTACATTGTGATTTTATACTAATATGCAGGGTAACTGAAATCATATTCAAAGTAATCATGTCTTAATGAAAAATATAACTTCACAAACCTTCCCAAATACAAAATACAATTTCATGGAGGCATTTCATATACAAATCTATAAGTAGCAACATTTTGGTTATTTCAACACCCATACAACGAAGAAAGGAATCACATTAATTTAGTGAATACCAGAATAATGGTCATACCATTGTTACCTACTAGAAAACTGGAGCATGTCCAGAAACATAGAGGATAAAATCATAAAAGCAAATTATCAACAATGGAGACAATTTTGTTACAGTGAACAAAGCTTTAAACTAAAACTTAAAGTTGCAACAAAATCCAACCTTTTCAAGCTTATATCTAATTCTAACTTCTGGATTTGGGGAATTCATCTTTTTCTTGGCCTTCAAACGATAGAACCTGAGCTCATTCACTTTAGCTTTTTTAGACATTTTAACCTTTTTGTTCTTCTGGCTCTTATTTGCAGAATTAATATCATCGAACTTGTCCAGAAAGAACCGCACAACATCCTTGTCAGTTTTCAGCACAACTGATTCATTACTCATGTATCTGGCAGGGAGCCAGCTTCCCAGAATACCTTGCCTTCCAAAGATATTTGATCGCTGCATTAAAAGAAAACCTGACAGAGAAGACAAGGAGGGGACTCCTGAAAGATGCCTTGGTGTTCTGTTAGTTCTGTGATGTATGCACTTGTGAGGATTAAAGGACCTGAAATATGAAGTCGTGGTAGGGGATGACACAATGGTCGGAGCATGTTCAACCAGAGAGCATAACCAGAATAAGCTATCTCTGCACAGTGAGGACATGACTTGGTATCAAAAAATCAGGAGCACAAAAATAAGAACAAGAACTATGCCAAGAATATTGTTCTAATCCAACAATATTGTGTATTCAAAAATCAGTATAACCATGTTCAACCAAACACCTTTATGCTTTATGTTAAGTGGCAATGGAAGCTCTCTGATTTTAATGCTATTGCATTCTAAACCCTAAACATCATACACAAAAAGTAGTTATAACCATCTGTGTTTATTGTGTCTAACAGATAAAATTGGGGGCACAAATTTGAGAAAGAAACTACGAAAGTCCTTGTCTTTAACAAAAGAAACCATAAAGAGAAGGAACCCAATTGTGATTAACTCAGAGGGATTGACCTTTGAAGCTTGCTTGCTGCCACTGGTCCATGCCCAAGCTCAAAGATCAGTTTCGCGTAGAATTTCATCAAAGCTTCACAAGTGAGAGCTCTTATAGAACGTATTTTCCTGTAAAAACAAGCATTCATATATATTAACTTATTCTAATGAAGAAATTAAAGCAAATCACTGTGCAAACACCAAATAATAATCCAGCCATCACAATTTTCCTTTCCAGATTCTAAGTTAGCATAGATGCTGGTTGTATCAATGTGACAGGGTCGCAGTTCTCGGCGTTGAGGGAGAAGCCGATTTGGAGGGGCCAAAGGTCGCGGAGGCAGGGGGCGGCGACGACGGCGGCGTCAGCTGGGAATAGGCGGGGAACGGCGGCGAGGAGGAGGGCGAAAAGGAAGCAGAGCCACTTGGGCTATAGCAAGTGTTTTTAAGTATTTTTGTAAATATAATTATTATGCTACGCTCATAATTTATTACAGGCGTCTATTTTTTTAATTTTTATTTTTTATAATAATAAATATAATTATTAATTTCTACTTTTTTTATTAAATAAACTATTTTTTACTGATTTTTCTTTTCGCTCCTTTTATTTTTCTCTTTCATTATTTTCAGTCTCTCCGCAAAACACAACAATAGGGTTTGTGAGAAGCTAAATATGGTGGATTTTATTTAAATAGAGAAAATTTGTTAGAGTTTTAAGTGAAACCTTGGATATTTATTGATGGTTATATAGGGTTATACTGGTCATCATTAGTTACATGTGTTTTGTGGGATTAAAAGAACTTTGTAAATCTCCCCTAAAACTATTTTGTAATTATATTAGAAAGGTATTAGAAAAATCACTTAATGAGATTTTATAATTATTCATTTGTGTACAAATTAATTATGTTTCAGTTAGAGCGGTCAAAAATAGGTTATTTAGTTCTATTTGATTGGACTCTTAGAAAATTTTAAAAAAGAATATTAGTCCAACCTGATCCATTATAGACAGGTGGGTTTTAAAAGAGTTGTAAATTTTTAAATTTTTTTTTCAATCTATTTTTCTTTTCATGTGAGAACTCAAACCAAATTTTAAATTAGTGAAAAAACAAATCTTTGAATTAACATGCATAGTATAATGATGTTGAATAATGAAAGGGACAGAAGACCTAAGAGAAAGGGACAAAAGGTCCTGCAATCCAGAAATATGGAGCGAGAGCCCATCTACAGAATAGTCTTTGGGTCTATTCCTCTCTAACCCATCACTATACTTCCTAAATATTGGGCTACCCAAAACTCAAATTAAGATACGTTTTAATAAATTATAATTAAAAATTAGACACTTTTTTATTAAGTCCGTTGACATTACGTTTTTAACATCAATTATTAGAGAAAGAAAATATATTTAAACAGATATCCACTCCTAAATTATATAAAACTATTAATTATACCAAAATAAAATTATAAGAGACAATAACAAAAATTTAGATTACAAGTTATTAATGAATGAGAAATTTAAATAGGTAAACTAGGGTGTCCATAACCCCATCTTTTCTCATTTATCATCAACCAGACTTCCCTTTCCTTTCTCAACTCACATTCTGTCACAACAATGACCCTTACACCTACTCACGTGCTCTGTTCTTATTTCCACATGCTATCCCAACACAGAAGAAATCAATGCATTTTGTGTTTTTAGCCACTAAAAGAACTCCAACAAGTTTAATTAAATTTGCTTTTATCTTCTTATGTCAAATGCTACCTTTTATTTTAATTTCATGGATCATAGAGGATACTAAGTTGACATTTTTTTTTTTCTCAAAGTGAAAGTTATAGTTTTCATTGGCTATTTGCAAATTGTACTTAGAGGTAGCTAGTGATAGTGTATATATGTATCTATGGAATGAAGTCACAATCTTATATTAAAAAAATCCAAGGTTTGATGTGTTCCATCTTCCATGTCCTTGTCCATGCATGGTTGTGGGGCTGTCCCCAGCATAATGATTCATCAATGAGAAATGATAATAAATATATAATACCCATTTTGTGTGTACTAATATATACCTTTTGTTTTCTTCTTTTTTGATCACATTTCTTGCATCACTTTCTTTTATTTTTCTTTGTATCTATCTCTTCCTTTCATTATGTGCATCTCAAAATGGGTATACCTTTTCCTCTTATCCCTTATTGGAATTATCTCAACAAGCAAAGCAATGAGTCCCCCCCTCTTCCCCCTTAGCCACCATCTGTATTCTGCCATGTCTTGTCCACCATTTTCCACCATTCTTTGTCTAGCTTGTCTTCTAATAGTTTCTTTAAAAACTATTGCAAAATACCAAATTTTAAAATTGGTTTAATCTGGTGGGACCTTTGCTTGCTACATATTCAATTCTAATCAAACATTATACCTTTATTACATAACCATTGGAGTATATTTGTATTACTAATATACATCTTAAATTTTTAGGATAAGTGTATTTATTATTATTATTATTATTATTATTATTATTATTATTATTATTATTATTATGTTAGCTAATATTATTAGGTATTTAAGTGTGAGTCTATGTTTTATATCGAAGAAAAATGAGAAAGTTGAATAACATAATCTACAAATTCTATGTCTTAAAGTTTTAGATTAAAGTTAGTGTATTTTTCTTGTGTGAGTTTGATTCATGTCTAATTCTTATTTGATATCTTTGATTTTTTTTAATTCGATTTTCTCAACAAATGATATCAAAGTCGATAGTTTGTGATGATAACTGACTTAGACAAGTATAGTTTAATCTATATATAAAAAAAAATTTCCAACAAATAAAAAAGAAAAAAAATATATATTATATATATATATATATATATATATATATATTGAATTGATATATTTTGATATATACATATTCTTTTATATTTACCCTAAGTTCATAATTATAATAATATAATTAGTTGTGAAACCAATTTAATATCAGTTTGTCATAATAACATAATAGTTTTCTTATACATTAAAATTTGATAAAGGGAGTGGGAAAGTTAGAATTGAATATTTGTTTTATTAAGAAATACATTTACATTTTTTTTTGTTTACATTCGCATAACCTTTATATAGGCTTCTCAAAATCAATACATAAAAACAAAATAACAAATGAAGAAAAAGATGGAATGGGTTCAAATAACAAGGGTCGATAAATAAATTTGATTTAATTATATGTATAAGCCAAAATTTTGCATAAAAAAAATCACAAATTAATAATTTATATTTCAAATATAAAGCTCATACCTACTTGAAGGCTATAGTGGCTTAGGTAAAAAAAAAATCGTATTCAATTCATCGAACTTCTAAAACGAGTCTAAGTTTATAAACCTACTTTTCATAATTTTTTTAGTAAGTTAGGCATAAATCAGATGTATGTTTCAATCAGGTTAAAAATCCTAGACTTAATTCTTGTTCGAAATTTCAAGTTGGTATCGATAATCAAATAAAAACTTCATAGATTCATTTCAAACTTCTAAAATAAGGTTCAAACTCTATGAAGGTCTAGTTAATACTGGTTTGGTGGGTAGGTGCATATTAGGGCATGATTAAGTTAGACTATAAAAAATGTTCGATTTAGTTTGTGCTCAAATTTTACATTGAATTGAGTTGCTTGATCCAATGTATTTTGTCACATTTTAACAAAACTTGAATGAAAGGCAAAGATAATTAGACAAAAGGTTGAAAAAAAGCTTTAAAAAAGCTTTGAAAACTTAAAATTAGGACTAAAACATTTTTTCTGTTTTCAAAAGTGAGTTAATACAATCTTAAAATTCATTTTAAAATTATTTCAACAGTTTTTAATCTGAAAATGCTCTGTGTTTTTCAAACTTAAGTTTGAATATACTGAAAACTTATGAAGTATCACTCCAATCAGGTTCTAAGTTGTTGGAATTCAATCTTATAAATTAGAGTAATATTGACAAAAAAAAAATAAAATACAACACGCTAAGGTAATATGCGGATAATAGAACATTGGTCTTATATTTCGTTATTATTACAATTTAAAGACGCAATACCTTTTTATTAAAATATGTTAGAAATAAACTTAAAAGTTTGATAAAAAAAATCTATTATTTATATAATCTCAATAATAGAATTTACATGATAATCATTATAACTAAAAACGAGAGCATATTTGACCCTTTAGAAATTAATGCGTATTTTGTTGAGATAATCTTTCAATAATCTTTATCTCTTTCTCTAATAATAAGATGTATAAAACAACAATATATGGAGCCTAACTTATTGATATACAAATAAAATTATTTTTTGACATTTTTATTTATTACAAAATATATTTTCTTTATATATTTTTATTAAATAATTGCTTAACATAATTCAATACCTTATTTAACCACTTTTATTTTAGTTAGCTAGGTAATATATATTTTTTATCTTTAATACGTAATTCTTGATATATAAGATCAATAATAGATTAAGGATCATATATATAAATACATAATCAAAATTTGTTTTTCATTCATCAACTTTTAAATCATCAATTAGTTGTTAAGCTTTGAAAATACATGAATGTAATTTTTTTTCTCTCTAAACTTTATGAATATTAAGTTTAAATATAAAAAAGTGACTAAAATCACAACTTATTCATTAATTTAAAGCATAGAAACCAAAAAACAAACTTAACAAAAAAAAAAAAAAAAAGTTCAGAAACAAAAACATACTTTTCCCTATCATCGATTTATTAACTTTAATTTTAGTTTTGTCAGCTTATATATTTTAACTTAGAACTTACACCTAAAATATATATTTTCATCATTTCAAATCTTAACCATCAATACATGGGTTTAACTATAATAAGTGTTTTCTTCCAAGCTATCAAGCGTTAATACTTTAATAGATGAGATAGAAAATATATATTGGATTAAGGTTTGAAAATGATGAAAACCCCTAAACCATCTTAATTCATTATGAGTTTGAGTCAAGTTGATTTAGAAAAATGATTTTTTTTAATTATAAATGAAATTCACCTTATTTACTTAACTCTTGAGAAAAATAAGTTTAACTTGAATTATAAGTAGGTTCAAAGCGAGTTATAATCTATACCTAACTTAAAAATAACCATTTTCATATTAAAAAAATACAATTTAAAAATATTAAAACTCTTGATGCTGATTAGGTATTCAAATATATAACTATTATACTTCTATAAATTTAGTAAGTCAATTAATCTAAATTTATAACCGGATTCAACTTACTAATTATAAAAAGAGCCTAATTAAGTTAACTTAGATCAACTCATTATAATTCAACCCATGAGTCAAGTTGCTATCTTTCACACCTCATCACAGTGCCAACATCTAAATCTTCAAATAATGATGAAGAGTCTGGTTTCAACAATACACATAATTATTAATGTTAATTAAAACAATATAATTATCTAACAATAACATTATATTAACCAGCAACGTAAATATTCTCAAAGGTAGTAAATTAATTTGCACGTTTTATTTGTGTGAAGTGAGCACAGCCGCTCCATCACTGTCTACTCAGAATCTGTCATTTCAATTTCAACATAGTTTGGCAGACGACCATAACGTAAATTTAGTGGTTCAGTGGTAACACATATCACTATTTTCTATGTAAGAAACATAAGAACCATGACCATGATAATACCTATAAACAATGGAGACAGGGATTTATAATTATGTATTATTGTGATGATAATTAAAAAAAAATTGGAAGTGAAAATTAAGAATCAAATTATGTTGTGTCCAGCTTTAGGAAATGAAATGTATAGAAATAATAATCCTTTTACTAAAAGTTGGTTTGAAGTCATGCTTATAAATTAAAGGGAAACGAACTGAGTATACTGTCCAACCATGGAAAGAATTTACTAAAGTTTATCATTATAAGTATCATGAACAATAATATTTTTTTTTATAAATATGGAGATATTGGCAGATGTATGACTATTCTCTAATTATATTTATATTGACTTGATCATCATAATAATATTTTTATTGATATCTTCCTAACCAAATTCAAGAAGGTTTAACTTAGAAGATATTTCATCCAAATCCCATAAATGATTTGAATACTCCAAGTCAATCCACATCAATAAACTTCTTTTTGTACCAACCTACCATTTCTATCCGGAATAAGAAATTTCTAGACAATATACCAACAATGAAAGAAAATTAAAGTAAAATAATTAAAAGTTTTTTTTAGTCAAAATAACTATAAATGTTCTGTTTTTTTTACTTAAATATATTTTGGTTTTTTTAATTTCATTATTTTTTGGTCCTTTCAAAAAAAATTGTGTTCTGTCCTGCAAATTTCATACTACAACATGCTGCTTTAGGGATAACAATTTTACAAATATTTGCAGTAGATAGGGTAAGTAACACAAAAAAAAGATAAAACTCACTCAATGGAAAATGAAACTGAGATTAAATATTTATCCTCAAAATTATGCGAGTATTATTTATACACATTGGTTTAATTAAATTATTCCATATATAACTATTAATTTAATTATTAAAATATATTAGTTTTTAATTTATCAAAAAATTTCTATACAATAAAGTCTCATATACTATAGCATATATTGATATAATATTTGAGATATGACTCACACAAATTGTTCTTAGTGGTAATTAATCTTAGATTAAACTTGGTAAATTCATTCTTATTTTACTTTAAGTTAAATATTTAAAATGCATTAATTAATTGCACAACAACCTGAATTGATATGCAGAAAATTCCAATCATGTCTAAATTTTATTGTTGTGATTGAAGAATGATTTTCAGTTTAATTATGCCTAATTATTGCACTCCCAGTACCTTCCAAGTTTAATGAGTGTGTTTGTGTTCATTCTGCATCTTTTTATCAAATGTTTGAATTTATAGAGTGACTCCTGGTAAGATAATAAGGGCAATGCATCTTACTGTTGGAACATATATATATATATATATATATATATATTACTAGATTCTAATGGTATGAATCAAGTGCTAAACAAGTAGCAAAATATCCAAAAAGGTGTGTATTTTTTATGATACACATGTATTAATGAATAATTTGACACAAAGGAAAAAAGCTGATGCTAAAAAAAAGCTTAATGAGATAAAGAATGAAAAAAATAATGAACACTTTTTCCTGAAGGAGAGCTGGCGGAAGGGAAACAAAGGTACATTCGATTGTGACGCATCCACCGATGACCTCCCCACCATGAGTCCATGACTCAACACCTTTTTGCTTTTCAATTCCAAATTATATTATTCAAAAAAATTTCAAATCCTCAAAAACCTCACACTTCAAAATATACTATGTTATTAATCTAACCCTAGGGCTAGGGTTTCTCTTTCTTAACACTTAACATGCATGGCCATTGGAGAGTAAAGTCTTTAGTGTTAATGCCACAGTAAAAGCAGAAGAGAAAGGTGCTTATGGAATAATAAGAAACTGGTTTGGTTTGGTGCTCCTCCATAATCCTCCAATAATTTTAATAGGAACAAAAAGAAAGAGAGATAAAGAAGAAGCAAATTAAGAACAAAAGGAAAAAATATATATAGACACACCCCCACAACACAACCTCCTTTATCTTTTCCCGTCCCCTGTGATCTCTTTCTCTGCAACTCTCTCATGTTGATGTGATTCTCCACCCACACACCACCAAAGAAAGAACCCATCAAACTTTTACAAAAGAGAAAGAAAGCTCTCTAATTAACAAGAGCTATGGTCTTCCCGTCCCTTCCAATCTATCTAGATCCACCCAACTGGTCACAACAGGTAAGGATTAATTCTTTCATTCTCTTCAATTTCTTTTCCCTTTCTCTTCCTTTTTCTAAGCTTCTTCATCAATAAAGCTAAGAATACCATTAATCACACAATCAAATATTCCTACTCATACACACTTTATCAATCTTTTATTTTATTTTTCCTGAATATACTCTTTGTATATTATGTGTACACTTACAGATATTCAATTATGCAGTTCTTTTTTTTTTTTTTTTTTTTTTTTTCTTTTTTGGCTCCCACCCTTATGAAAAAATTCAAAGCAAAGTAATCAGCCAGCAGGAATTGCCCCCCAGAATCCCGAAATTCCGCCCCCTTTCCCGCCCCCCCCTCCATCCGGGACGGGTGTTT
>Ga0099825_1006756_pt1 | contig 14220 bp, 13 predicted proteins | sample SiratroredBW_FD_76838 | JGI IMG/M metagenome (GOLD analysis project Ga0099825, IMG submission 76838) | Root nodule microbial communities of legume samples collected from California, USA - Siratro red BW | ecosystem: Host-associated > Plants > Roots > Nodule | place: USA: California | collected... | reverse complement strand
ATTATAAGATTTGTTTGTAAACATATTCTATTTTAGTTTTTTTTTTTTTTTTTCACTTCCTTCTCTTGTTTTCGTGTTTTTATTTAATATTTTTACTAAGCGTGAAGCTGTCAAAACCTTTCCCTCTTCTCTTTTTGTCATTTCAGTTTCAAAACACATTCCCTTCTTGCTGATTACCTCATTGCAAGCATTCTCTACTTTTACTTTTTCTTCTCCTTCTCCAGTGATATGTTAGAACCCACCGACACGAATGTTCGCATACCGTAACAGTGTTTTACTGTGAAGGTGTAGTGGTTCAAGTTTAGTATATTATTCTCGAATAAAGGTTTCTCTTTTATGAACTTTTTGACGAAAAAGAAAGAATTTTTGTCGTTTTACGGTTTGGTTTTTATTGATATGTGATTTTTATTAGGGGTTTAGGATTTTCATGTTTGAATATTTTGGTTATTTTATTATATACTATCGAAAATGATGGGGTATGATAAAAAAATATCAAGAAATACTCGTTAATTACATTTATCTATAATTGATAAGGTTTTATTTTGAATTTTAATTTTTAGTATATTTTATCTATGGACACTATAAACACAATATGTTATTACTAAATGATATTATCGTACATGAAAAATGTGAATCATCAAATATAGTTAATGACAAAGGTTTTGATAATATCGAACTTCTTGTTTCTATTATTGACATATGGTTTGAAAGTACAAATGAGATAAAGACTTTTTATAGACAATATGCAATCAGAAAAGGGTTTGGTATTAGAACAAGATTGTTAAAGAAAGGAACCGACAATCAAATAAAGATACTACATTTTAGTGTGCTCGAGAGAAGGTAAACATGTATCAAACATTTCTGCTGAAAAAAGTCACTTCTAACATAAGAATGCCTTGCTCACATTACCTTGCGAAAAAGGAAGACAAATAGTACATAACAACTGTCAATGAGGAACACTCTCATGACCTTAGTCCAACCAAATCAAGGTTGTTTCGAGGCAACAAAAAGATTAATCTTCGGAACAAAAGTATTATTGACTTGAATGATGAGACTGAGTGAATACGAATAAAACCTTTCAGTCACTAGTTCATGTCATCGAAGACTACGATAATCTTTCATTTGTTGAGCGTGATGTTAGAAACTGTGTTTCTGAACAAAGATGTATATTAGGAAAAAAAGAAAATGACCAAGTATTGTTGAAACATTGTTCTTGCATGAGAGAATTAAATAAAAAACTTTTATTTGATATTGATATGGATGAATAGAATCAAATCAAAAATGTTTTTTTGGTAAATGCAAGAAGTTAGCTGCATGTCAATACTTTGGAGATGTTGCATCATTTGATACAACATACCTAACAAACAAGTATGACATGCATTTTGCGACTTTTGTTTGGGTAAACCATCACTGGCAATCAATATTTTTAAGATTTAGACTCGTATCCTTATAAGACACAAAGACATTTATGTAGCTATTGGAGTGTTAACAATGTTGTATGTCTTACAAAGCTTCAGAAGGGATTGTAACTCACCAATGTCAGGCTATGAAGATGTCATTGCATTTGTCTTCCCTAAGATGCGACACAAGTGGTGTTTGTGGCACATAATGAAGAAAATTTCAGAAAAAGTTGCAAGGTTATACCCAATACAAAGATATCAAGCGAACCATGAAGAAGGTGGTCTATGAGTCCCAAAATGTTGATCAATTTGAAAGTGATTGGGGTGACTTCACAAGGAAATTTGGATTGATAGATAATGAATAGTTAAGTAGTCTGTATGAGGAACCTCATAGATGGATTTCTATATTTTTAAAAAAACATTTTTGGGCTGGACTGTCAACTACATAAAGAAGTGAGAGCATGAACGCCTTCTTTGACAATTACATCAATTCTATGACAATGCTACAACAATTTATTCACCAATATGATAATGCGTTGCAACACAAGTGGGAAAGGAGAAGGAGACTGACTTTGTCTCATTGAACATGGTAATTCACTGTGGCTCACAGTCTTTGATCGAGACAACCAATAACGTTCAATGTCAGTTGTTGTTTGAGTTTAAGGACGTAATATGTAGACATGCATTGATTGTTTGTGAAAGAAAGACAATAGAGCGTCCTAACAAAATATATTGCAAAGGTGGAGTAAGAATGTCAGGAGAAAACATATTTACATAATGACATCCTTTAACTCTAAAGACAAACTACCACGTTTCCAGCGGTATGATGCCCTATGCTAAAAGTTTGGGGAAATAGCTGAAGTTGTATGCCCTATGCCCTTTGCACACTCAATTATTATTTGAGTTGTTTCGGGATTTTCACCCTCGCTTGATGCCCTTGTATTGGGTATATCCTTGTAACTTTTTTGGAATTTTCTTCATTATGTGCCACAAACACCACCTGTGTCGTGTCTTAGGAAAGATGAATGCAATGACATTCTTCATAACTTGACATTAGTCAGTTATAATCCCTTATGGAGCTTTGTAAGACATACAACGTTGCCAATACTCAAATAGTCACACAAATGTCTTGGTGTCTTCTGAGGATACAAGCTCACATCCTAAAAGAATTGATTATTGTCCGTGATGGTTGACCCCAACAAAGGGCGCAAAAGGCATGTCATACTTGTTGATTAGGTACTTTATATCAAATGATACATCTCCAAAGTATTGACACGCAACCCGACTTCTTGCATCTGTCCAAATAACATTTTTGATTTCATTCTCTTCATCCATGTCGATATCAAAGAAAAATTCTTTATTCAATTCTCTCATGCGAAAAAATGTTTCAACAATGCTTGGTCATCCTCTTTTTTCCCTAAGGCATGTCTTTGTTCAGTAATATAGTTTCTAACATCACGCTCAACAAATGAAAGATTATCGTAGCCTTCGACATTATGGACTAATGACTGAAAGGTTTTATTCGTCCTTACCCAGCCTCATCATTCAAATCAATAGTCCTTTTAACCAGAAGATTAATCTTTTTGTTGTCTCCGAAACAACCTTGACTTGGTTAGACTAAGGTCATGAGAATGATTCTCATTGACAATTGTTATGTACCATTTGTCCTCCTTTTTTGCAAGGGTAATGTGGGCGGGACATTCATTGGCTTATGTTGGAAGTGACTTCCTTTCAACAGGGATGGTTGATACATATTTACCTTTTTTCGAGCATACTAAAATAAAGTATCTTATTTGATTGTCGATCCCTTTCTTCAACGATCTTGTTCTAATATCAAACCCTTTTCTGATTGCATACTGTATATAAAAAGATTTTGCATCATCTACACTTTCAAAGTACATGCCAATGCTAAAAACAGGAGGTCTGATATTATCAAAACCTTTGTCATTTACTGCATTTGACGGTTTACATTCTTTATTTATAGGAATATCATCCAATGATAATAATATGTTGGTGTCCATGGATGAATTACACTAAAAATTAAAATTCAAAAATAAAACCTTATTGACCATAGGTAAATGAAATGAATGAGCATTCCTCAATATTTTTTTATCATACCCACCCTTCTCGGTAGCATATAATGAAGTAATAAAAAATCCAAACATGAAAACTCTAAACCCTTAATGAAAATCATACGTTAATAAAAAATGACAAAAATTTTTCGTTTTTCATAAAAAAGCCTATAAAAGACGAACTTTTACTCGAGAAGAATACACTAAACTCGAATCATCACACCTTCACACTGAAAGCATTGTCATGGTATGCTAAAATTCAGGTCTCTTATCTTTCTCCCTTACATCCATATTGTATTACAAATTAAGAATTTCCTCCAGTAAGCTTGAAGGATAAAAGATGTCTGCCTGTGAATGAGAAAAAAAAAGAGAATGCTTGTGATATGTGAACAGAAGAGCAAACATTAGGGGAATGTGTTTTTAAGCTAAAATGAGAAAGTGAAGAATATATTGACATAGTGACACTTCACAGTACATTTTTCTTTTTTTAACATATATGAGTGTCAAATAAATACAGACACATAAATGTCAAAATATCATTGCTCATACTCAATTACCATGGGGAAAGTGAGTGTCACAATATTGTTACTCATACTCAACTACCATCGGCCAAGTATTTACAAAGGTAAGATAGAGAACACTTTTCTATGGCTACAATTCAGTTGTCCAAGATTTGAATTTAATTTGCTGCATTGACACCTCCAATTGATCTCGAGATGTCAAATGGTCAGGTTTTCCTGTTTTTAAAATGAAAAATATAGTTAAAAACAGTGAAATAATTAATTAAGAGTATACTAATTTAAAAACGGTTAATATTTGAAATGATTTTTTAAGGGTTTAAATAAATTGTTAAATATAATTAATATTAATATTTTTAGGACATAGTTTCTAAGTTTAATAGACATATTAACTTATTTGATATTATAAATTTTTAATTTAAGTATTAATTTATTGATTTAATCATATAATATATGGACTAATATATACATATTTAAGAAATAAATAATAATGATTTATTGAACTAAATATTAAGAAATTTATTTAAAACAATTTTTATGTTAAAGGTTAATTTAAAGTATGTATACGGAGAAAAGACGAAATTTAACTTTCAAAGAGAAACTTGAATAAATTTGTTCAAATATTTAACAACGGGTGAAACAAAATATATATAGTTGTATAAACTCTTTATTATTATTATTATTATTATTATTATAACCATGTTATTATTCTTTTACAATCATGTTATTTTCGTCTACAATACTTGAATGTTCATATAAACTTTTTATTATTACAATTCATTTTTAACAAAAGAAAAATGAAATACTCGTGTGAAAAAACACGTTAGCCTGTTATTATACTTATACATATCATGATTGCGAGGGGTTGAAGTAAACTAAACCGTAGCTGGAACAGAGGATGCAATATATGGCGAAATTTTTAACTTAGAACCTATGCAAATGACTTAAGTTCTTGTTACAACAATATCAATATTTTGTATATATTGTGGTGTGGAATATTCTACGCAACCTTAGAATCTAAGTTTCAAAAAATAAATAATGTAAACCATTAATGTCAGCTTAATAATTAAGCAAGCTAGTTCTCTGGTGGTGCAGCTTTATGCTCTTATTGTCAAAAATATTCAGCGCGTAATACCTAAGCCAACATGCACCCATAACCACCTTATATGATAACAGTAATATACCATTCCGCAGCATGACACTGAAAAAGGAGAATAATCTAACCCATTTTACATGTTTGTTATAAAGGAACCAAGTTTCCATCTGAACTCAATTGAGTTTAACCTACCTATCCTCCTCTTCTGATTTGAAGCATTGCTCACTCCTCTCCGATCATGAAATCCTGCATAAGCCTAAAGCTAAGGCTAAGGCTTCGACCTGCTAGAAAGGCATGGAAGAGCTTCACTTCTACAATTGGTAAACTCAGTAAGTCCAAATCCAAAGCCATGAAGAAATCCAGAAAGCATTCAAAACCTACCGCCAAACTTGCTACCTCCAAGACCCCTCCTAAGTTCGTGGTTACCAAACGTTTTTTTCGCCACAAAAGGTTAGCCTCAGTCAGAAGTTTGATCTTGGGGTTCCACAAGAAGCCTGCACCTGTGTACATTGATAAGCTCTTTAGAGAGCCTTCATGTGACTCGGTGGAGCAGTTGAAGCCACAGACAGCACACAAACCACGAACTAAAAGACTCTCTGGGCAAGAAGGAACAACAAAGGGTGGTAGATCTTGTGCCTCGGATGATGTGTGGGAGTCACTGGCTTTGGCATCACCTCAGATGCAGGGAATAGATGAACGGGCAGAGGAGTTCATCACTAGATTCAGACAAGAGATGGCGGCGCAAGAGATGATGGCAAGAAATTTGTAGAAAGACCCCTTAGCAAAAGCTCATGATCTTAGTAAAGTTGTAGTGTAATAACTGTGAAATATGGAACTTCTAGATAGTTGATAACTAGTATGTGTGGATACACTTATCAACTTGTGATATTGTTCATATTTTTCATTTCATTCAGATGATAAACAAAATAAAAAACAGCATTGTTCATGAAAGATAACTGATTTAAAAAACAGCGGAGCCATAAGCTCCTTAATTTTTCAAGCATAATTCATTATAATTCTAAAGTTAAGAGCTTTTAACATTCAAGTGTAATTCATAATATTCTTTAAAAAGCAGACCCTTAAGCTCCTGAATACTTCTATTAAGATAAAAGGCAAAAAGGAAAAAAGAAGGGTCAAACTCGAGCTAGACTAACTTGAGATCAATCCACTTTGAAAAACAAGTGAATTAGTGGCACTAATGTCTTTCACAGACAATTGTGAATATGTAATAGGGCAACGGCAGATATACAAAAAGCTGCAAGCTGATATGTAAAACTGGACAAAACTAACAATTAAACCAAGATGATTTAGTAATTACGGCTTAGCGATGCAAAACCTAAATGTTACTGATTACATTTATTAACATGCCACAAACCAGATGGCAGTAAGAAAACAACAGAGAAAGATCTGTGGACTTCTAACTAAAGGGATGCACATATTTTGCGCCTTTAATTGCAGGCAGGCATCTTTTATCCTTCAAGCTTACTGGAGGAAATTCTTAATTTGTAATACAATATGGATGTAAGGGAGAAAGATAAGAGACCTGAATTGATGATTTTATTTTCAATCTCATACGAAGAAAGGACTCTACAATATATAGTGATATACTAATTAGAAAAACAAAAGACTAAGAAATGTTTACTAAATAGTACATAATTGTATTATTAATTCAACTTAGCATTTCTAAAAGGTACATCTCATTAAAATTCTGGGGTCCAAGAGAAAGAATTTTATATGATGTGTGTATGAAGGACTTATTGTTTGAATTGCAAAATTGTGATGATACATGAGTTAACATATTTGGAGACTGGTTATTCGGCTTTCTGCTTTTTATAACCCCATAAGTCGAAGGTTAGAAAAGGTTAACTAACCTCAACTTGGATAGGAATAGTAGCAAAGGAGCTAAGAAGTGTTTTGGTGAAAAATGTTGAGAACAAATAGGAAGAAGACACATTATGCTAGCCTGAATCTTTTCTTAACCAATGAAGGAGTCTCATTGAAAGAATGTAAGATAGACTTGGATCACGATCCATAATGAGGTATATTTTAACACGGATGAGATATATTTTAAAATGGTTGGCAGGTGCAGGTTTTAATACCATAATATAATTTGAATATAAGAAATAAGATAAGAAACATGAATTGGTTAATCATATTTCAGTATCATACAAAGAAGGATTGTACAATATATAGTCATATACTGGTCAGAAAAAGAAAATATTAACAATTTTTTTTAATAGTACAAAATCGTAACGACTAATAATCATTAACAATTCTAGAATGTACACTTCATTAGAAATTTGGAAGGATCCAAAAGGAAGAATTTTATTTGATGTTTGTGTTAGTTAAGATTTTTTGTTTGATATATTTAGCAAATTTAGGGCTAAAATGTTCTTTATCCCAAATTCAAAATACTTATAGGTTGTTCTTAAAACCAAAAGAAAAAGTCTTATATATTGTGTTTTATGTTCATAAACATCTTTACATCATTTTTGTAGTTATCGACACAGAATGAAAATTTACTTTTGTCGTAGTTCTCGACAAGATACTCAATGAAAGCACATTGGGGCTGTGTTTTGTAATTTACAAAAGAAATTTATGAAAAGTAGAAGGTTGAAATGGCAATTTAAAAGGTGTAAACAGCAATCTCCTTTCAAGATTGCTATAATTTGGGCTCTTATTGGACCACTTTTTTGTTCCTCTTTTGTTTCGGCTTTGCAATATTGAAGAACAGAAATACATTGTTGTTGTAGGAATTAAAAATAAATAAATAAAGATCGTGCATTGCACATTTTTTGACTTTTTGTTATTTTAACAAGTTATAATAGAGAAAAGTGATTTTAATGTTACTCGGCATTAAAAAAATAAGTGATGATACACTGTAAACATAAGGGCATTTGATCGATATTTGACATGTTTTATTCTTTTATTATGTAAAACAGCATGACGTGTTTTCCCTTTGCATATGATAAGCCTACAATCTGAGTTTTTTATTAGATAGATCGACATCTCCAAATCTTTGGTAAGATATGGTCACGAGCTATTTATTTATTTATTTATTTTAAAGCTATTTATTTATTTATTTTAAAGATATGATCACGAGCTATGATAATTAAAGTAAAGATGGTGGGCGGCGTGTGATTGATTGATTGGTGGAATTAATTATAGAGAGAATGAAAATGTTAAATACAAAAAATACACAACAAAATTCTGAAACCATATGCGTACAAGAAAAAATATATATAACAGTCCATTCACTTTTAAGAGGAAGGAAAATATTAAGACAACAAAAAACGGCAATACATGGTATTGTGCAATTATTTTGTGCGTCGTGCCTCAGGATAAAATTTTAAATAAGTTATATATGAACAATTTTATATTGTTATTTAATTATTAAAAGTTTATAAATTATTATGTGATTTTCATAAAAATAAGTTTCTTGATTTTTACTTTAATTATTTTAAAAATTATATTAAAAAAATTTCTAATTAATTAACTGTATAGAAGGTTTTGATCTGTTTCTTAATTAAAATAGATAAAAAATGAAGAATTTTATTTATTTATTTTTCATTACACAGTAAATATAATTAGGAGATATTTGGTACTAAATGAGACATTAATTAAAAGACATTGTCATTTCTTCAAACTCAAAACTTTAAGACGAGAATGGAATTTATAAGTTTTTTACCTATTTAATTTGAAACTGGCTTTAACTTATAATACTAATTATACTAAAATCAATCTTACAAAATTGGTGGTTTATGAGGTAAGATATACAATCCACTTATATATCTCCGACCCATATACTAATAATTTAATAAAATTTGTAAAAATAAGATATCAACATTAAAAAAATTACATATCAATGGAATGGAAAAGGATACTGTCGATGTTCACGTAGTCATTTTTCCCAGTTCTACCATTTTAATGGGATAGTCATAATTTTTTATTTCTTGAAATAGAACTCTAAACACTTCAATGTATATAGCTCCTCATTCAAGGTACATACTATCTAAACCTCCATAATTATTAAATAAAAATGTTATTTGCTACAAATGGTACAAGCTTATTAAGGTGCCCTAACAATCATCAATGTATACACAATTTATTAGTAGTTTCTTTCTAGTAACCTACGAATTAACTAGGACTGACATCAATTAATTCAAGTCCAAACAACAGAACAAACAAATGTTTGTTTTCCATTGATTGAAAGGAGTTGGTAGCAACATCATAATTCCAGTAACTGGTTGAATTCCTCAGCTCTAGCGTAAACGTTGCACCAAAAGTCCATGCTACCATCTACAAGCACCCCTTCTTCACTAGACATTGCTTCAAACCGACCATAATCCATGCTCGGAAATCCACTTGTCTCACCGGAATTATCATCAGATAACAAAACTTCCGACCAGAAATCCTCGTCCAATGCAAGATTGTTCTCCGGTGTGTCAATATCATTAACGTGCAAGGGCATGTCACAATTATTACTATTGTTATTAATGCTGCTATTGTTGTCACTAGTGGTGAGGGAAGACATGTCGCTAGAACATTGGGGAGGAGAAAGTGGCATATCTTCTGTGCTATTATCTTCTTTGGTTGATACATGAATATGCACGTTGTTCACGGGTTCATCTTGTTGCTCTAGCTTGGCGTCCCCATCCAACTTTGGTTGTTTTTTGCTTCGTTTTTGGTCGTGGCTTTGTCGGTAATTTGGTGGCAACCTCTTCTTCAAGTGGGTGTGCCACACGTTTTTTATCTCGTTGTCTGTTCTACCAGGTAATCTCGCTGCTATAGCCGACCATCTGCACGCGATTTTTATCACAAGATTAGTGAACAAAATCGATGTTGGAGGAAATATTCATTAAATAAAGGAAATAGGGTTCATCTAGCTGGCTGCTCCAAAGTCACAGTACACAGTAGAAGTAATAATGTTATGTGATGCGTGTTTTGTGTTGTTTTATAAAAATTAAGCACGTGAAAATGTTGCGGCAAAAGGGAGAATCTTTGCAGACCGACAGGGTATGATTTTGCTTGCCTTAAAATCTAAGAAAAAATCAGTGCAAATGGGCCAAAACCATTAATTTTTTGAAAAAAGAACAGTAACTCAACTATTCCCTTTTTAGAAAATAATAATAAAAAAGATAAACGAGGCTGGCGAGAAAGAATTTGATATGCGTTTGTATACTTCCAAGACTTGAAGTGTATGAAGTCACATGCATATCTGCCATATCCATCAGTTTTAGGTTACAGATTAAAACGACCAAACATATAGAAAAAAATGAAGATATTCGGGAATCTTTGCTTCACTGTTTAAGCCTTTATGGGAGTAATTCATGTTTTTTCAACTTATTTTGTTCTTGGTTTTCAATAAAAAGAATCTTCTTTCCATATAAGGAGAAGTTAAACCTTACTAGAAATTATAATGTGAGATGCAATGTTGGGTAGGTAGGGATAATATTTAGTAGTTTACCTGTTTCCCAACATTTCATGCAAATTAATTATAGCATCCTCTTCTTCTCGGGTGAAGTTGCCTCGTTTGATGTCTGGCCTCAGATAATTTATCCACCGGAGTCTGCAACTCTTTCCACACCTTAACAGCCCTGTTCATCAAAAAGAGAGAGAGAAACTTGGTTAGTGATTCATGAGACGTACCTTAATTGATTTCCTATGTTATATTCTTCAAATAGTACAAGTTAAGCATTTGAATAAGAGTTTAATTTGTAATCTAGATTTGACACGTACCAGCTAGTTTGGGCAGTGCACGCCAATTAGCATGGCCATAAGTGTTGATGTAACAGATGAGAATTTGATCTTCTTCTTGAGTCCATGGCCCTCTCTTCAACCCCATTTTCTCGCAGCATGGAGCTCTCCCCATTTTTATCACTTCAAAACTCTAACTATTGTTCAAAGCTTCAAGTGCCAACTCTCTCTTTTTTATATATATATATATATATATATATATATATATATATCCACACTCCAAATTGAAGTCGAGACAAATCTCACTCGAGCTATATGTGCTTTGATATATATATACAATAGCACGAATGGGGGAAAAGAGTTGTACATAACAGTACAAAACTCCAAATTATTATTAATATCATTATTATTATAATAATAATGCTACTTCGCCTATCATTTTTTATTAATTTTGAAGGTCTCTTTCACACGATTATTTTATAGTCAAATAAAACGTGGGGTTTGCCTAATATATTTGGCTGTACAACAGGATGACATTAACTAGAGTGCACTTACTTTGATCTTCTCTCTCTCTATCCTTTGATCATTTCAGCATGTGTTCCTACTTTGTCTGACTGTTCTTTAGTCCTGAATAGTTCTGTTTTCAACGTGGTAAGTGGCTGAAAAAACTTATTCACACGAATGAAAAGACAATTGAAAACATCACTGTACCTGAACAATTTAGATAGGCTATTATTTTATACATTATCTTTTAGCTTTTTTCTTTTTTATCATATATTGATTGTATATTCATACAGTTTTTGTGCTACCAGCCCAATACTTTAATATCTATATACAAAAGGCTCCAGTGAAATTGTTTTCGAAGAAAATACGAGTGGGAAAAACTATTATCTGCAATATCTTACTACAGCTGACTATTCAAATTCAAATATGAATGTGGTTTAAAATATTATTGCACCTTAGAACTGACATATATTATAGTGTTGACAATTTTACTTTTGATCAGCAAACTAAAATATTATTCGCATCTATGTCAGTTGGTACAACCTTAGAACATAATTCGACTTGCACATGTTTTTGTGATCATATATCTATAAAATAACGAGTACAAGACACACAACTCATGGGGCTAAGCCGACCTTTTTCGCATAAATATTCTTATTAAAGACTCTTAAACTTTATCAGAAAAAATTTGTAGTTGCTACTATATGGTTACAGAACTTGGGGTTATTTATTTGACCTATTAGAATAAAGTTCATAAAGTAAAATAAGCACTTGTATGTAAAAACCGGAATATATCCATCTCCCGAATTTCTATCCCACGAATAATAACTTCAATGTTCCTGTGTGGTTTAAATCGAAATATATATTTGGAGTCATTATTTACACTATTGTTAAAGATTAAGATGTTAGATGACTAATTAGCTTCGAAAACTGCAAAGAGTTAGGGTTTTCAATTTTAAAACAAAATAAATGGGTTAAAGTAAATTTTGTTACTTGAATGAATATATGATTCTAGCTTTATTTTTAAAATTAAGGTTTAAATGTAATTTTAATCTCAAATATTTTATAAGATCTGCAGTTTAGGTCCTTTATTTTTTGTCTGTAATTTTAGTTACTTATTTTTTAATAATTCTCATTTTTGGTTCTTACTTTTTTTATACAATTTTGATTTTTAATGTTTAATTATATCTAACTTTGTTTCATTATCGATTTTTTTTTTATTATTTTGAGTATGACACATTGAGTTGGGGGAAACAAATATCTCCGACTATCAATTGTTTTTTATCAACACTATATTTATTTGAGTGCTCTAACTCATACATATAATCTTATATAGAAAAATCAAAAATCAAGAAGTGTCACACTATACCATTCATTACAAGAAAAATTCAATTTATTCACAGATTATTACCTATAGATCTATATTCGTAGGTAAATTCAGCATTACCTACGGATTATTACCTACGGATTTGTATATGTAGATATTACCTATGGATTTAAGTCCGTAGGTATTATCCACGAAAATAGATTCATAGATATTACCCACGGACATAGATCCGTAGGTATTACACAAGGATATTGGTCTATACGTATTACCCACGAACTATTTCCATAAGTAATATCTACAGACCTATGTCCGTGGATAATACCTACATACCTATGTCCGTTGATAATACTTAGGAACTTATATTTATGGATAAAACTACTATTATCTCTTATTAATGATGTTCATATTGATTTATTAATAATAACATTAATAAAGGTGAATATTATTAACAATATTAATATTTTTATTGATATTATTAATATTATAATAAATATTATTGGTATTTTTAACACTTTTATTATTATTATTAAATTTGTATTATTATTATCATTAGTATTATTAATAATATTATCATTATTATTATTAATATTGATAATATTATTAATATTATTGCTAATATTTTTTTTATTATTATTTCTAATATTGTTAGTTATAATATTATTAAAATTATAATATAAACTTATACCCACAGAATAAATTTCCGTACATCGGTAATCCATGGATAATGTCAGGTTATCTACTGAGTTTAGTCATTACCTACAAATTTTGACTATAGATAAATCTAGTTTTTTTTTTTTAATAATTTTTAATTATTTTAACAACTTTCTTCATTCAAACTTACATTGGATTCCTGAGATATTTTAGTAATCACTACCAGATTTATGACTAGACACATTCAACGAACATATATTCCTGCCAAATTAAACCATCTCTGCAATTGCGCTTGTTTTAACAAGTACATATGTTCCAAAGAATTTCTTACATGTGACTACAACTAATAATTTCTTACAAAAACAATTTGATAGTAATTCAATATGTTTTCTTAAATAAAAAAAATTAAAAGATTAGCATTAGAAGAAAAAAGTTTTAGCGACCAAAAAGTAGCGGATTTGTGTGAAATATAGAAAAAAAAAATTACAGATAAGACTAAAATTAAATAATATGTTTACGCATATGGCCAATTCGATAATAAGCATTGATATATGTATTAATCTATGTGACCATTTAAAACAGAAAATCTCACATTTTGCATATGTTACAAGATGGGAAATAAAATACATGTCGTTGGACAAGTTTGTTTTTGGTTTCATAGTATTCCAAATTTTAATAGGATGATTTCTTTGAAGCTAAATTTGACCTAACCTAACTAAGTAATAATACTGAATTAATGTGATTTGTTTACATAATAAAGTAATATTAATATTACATATAGTAAAATGATAAATTTAAAAATATAATGCGACAAATAAAATATTTAAAATAAGTATATAAGTAATATTATCCGTTAAATAAATAAGTATTATTAATACATTGATGTTTAAAAATGTAGTATACTTTTTAAAAGGTAATAAGACAAATTAAACAAACCTGAAATTTATTTATTTTT
>Ga0099825_1006755_pt1 | contig 14222 bp, 5 predicted proteins | sample SiratroredBW_FD_76838 | JGI IMG/M metagenome (GOLD analysis project Ga0099825, IMG submission 76838) | Root nodule microbial communities of legume samples collected from California, USA - Siratro red BW | ecosystem: Host-associated > Plants > Roots > Nodule | place: USA: California | collected... | reverse complement strand
ATATATATATATATATATAAAAAATAAAAAATATATATATATATATATATATATATATATATATATATATATATATATATATATATATATATATATATGATAAAATCATTTAGATATTTTTTCCTAACCATCTTTAAATAAGATTTAAGAAGGTAAAATTATCAAGAATTAAAATCAATATATAAACATATACAACTTCATCAAAATTCGAATACGTCAATTAATCTAACAGACTCTATCATATAATTTCGAAGTCTTGATCTAGAAAATTGAGTTTTAATAAAAAATAACACACAACAAACAAACATCTTTAAAAAAATTCGTTAAATTAAATTTCACTGTAAATTAATACTTAAATACTTTTTTTAAACACTTTTTGCATTATAAAGATTTCAACTGCATAAATCATGATAAGTTTATTGTATAAATTACCGTACAATTGAGAATATATAATTTTGGAGCAAATACCAGAAGTGTAGTAAACTAGTATACATAAACAATGACAAATGCTAGCAAAAGACTTTCTCTAACACATTTTTATTAGTAAAATTCATCTAGCTTACATTAAACATGTTACCTTCTTTAAGTCTCGTTTTAAATTAGTGTTATCCAAAAGTATCTTGTGATTGAGAGAATTCAAGAAGAAAGTGAGGGTATATTGCTAACAAATTTGGTGAAAAAACAGTGCAATGTGCCTGGATACGTTGAATTTGGTGAATTTTAATGTTTGGTTTGAAAACAGCCATTTTGGTTAACAAAAGTCAAGAGCATGCAACATTACATCACCTTGTTTAGATTATAATTAAGATCACAATTTTTTAAAAAAATTCAGTTTTTGAGGCACATGCCTATTCTCCAATTTATTAGTGCATATGTTGATTTCAATTTCTAGAAACAATAATTGATTTTTTTTTTCTCAATACTAAACTGATTTTCATTAACGGAAACAGATTTTCACACAAGCTGTGTCAAAATCTGAAAAAAATAAAAAAGTTCTTGCTTCAAACATATTCAAAGACATCATTATATATTTATGTATCCATGGTTACATCAATGATTCACTATTTTGTAGCATGCTTTTGTATGTTATATAACTGTTTCATAAGTTTTGATCAGCAAGTGCTTCTTAAATTTCCTGAAAGCATCACGTCCCTCTCAACAACAATTAAGAGTTGCTTTTGGTTTTGTTGTCTTCTCTGCAGAAATTCAAAATTCGAAATTCGTGTAATATTAAAATTAAAATACAACAAATACTTCATCACTTTTATTTATAAAATTCAAAACTAAAGATGATCCTTGTTCAAATTTTATAAGAGCTTAAGTATAATATTTTTCGTATTAATTATGTTTAGACTAGAATACACTGATCGAAATCAGTGTATTGACAAATTTAGAAAAGAAAAAAAATATCAATAATAAAGGCTAGTTGTAAAATTAAATTAAATAAACTATTTTTAAAATTTTAATGAATTAGGTACATGGATCCTATAAATAAGAATGAGTAGAATAAAACCTTTATTTAAAGAGTATTGATGTTCAAGATTAATGTAGACAAATAATATGAATTTATATTTTTTATTTGTATATTTGATATTTTAATAACCTACTTTTTAATCAATAATATCTTATCTTTTTATTGAATTTTATTTAAAATCATATTATTGTAAGAAAATAGATATTAGTGTCAACTTAGTTGACACATCTATCTCGAACACATTAATGTTAATTCATTATTGATTTTTTAATTAAAAAGAGGTTAATATAAATGTTTTTCTATTTTAAAATTTATTTAATTTAATATTGACTTAATTAATTTTAAATAGAATTTATTTTTAATATTAATATAAATTGTGATAGTTTGACTGATACTAATACATTAATTTTAGTAAGAAAAATTTTCCGTAAAACCCTTTATTGTTAACAAAATAAAATATAAAAAAAGTAGATAAAAGAGATAAATGTAAATAAATTATTATTCTAAAAACAGCAAAGTTTAGATTCGGCCATTATGAAAGTTTATGTTCAACTATAATATATATAGTATTTGTCAAAAAAAAAAAAAAAAAACCCCGATAAACTTTTACTTACAATTTCTCTTTCATTAAAATCCTTCTATTTACAAAATTTGAACTCCACATCTTCATTAAAAAGATCATAACCCATAAATTAAAGACTAATGGGTAATTATCTAATAAATTTAAGCGTGGTTTTTGGATAAATAATTTGCATTTTTATAGTATATATAAATAATTTGAAGATGCTGATATATATATATATATAATTTATTTTATAAATTGATTTTATGATATTTTTTTTAATTAATTTAATATCGCTTTTGATCGGGTCTCTTTTATTTTCCAACTAACTTTTTTTTTTTTCAAATATTTTAACAGACAAAAACAAAAAGAGACATCATTTTCATTCTGTGATCATCAAACACAATTCAGTGCTAACAATTAACTGTGATTGTAATCTGTAACTACTCATGACATTGACCATTGTAGTCACCATGAAACCAACTCCATCAACAAAATACTACAATATTATAGGATAGAGGAATTCTTCTAAAATGAACTTATAGAAAAATAAAATAAATTTGTTCATAAACTACAATTAGTTTATGTATAAAATAGTTTATAGAAGTATTGTGTATAAAATAATTTATAAAAGTTCTTACACATATTTTTTTAACTTTTTTAATATATATAAATTAATTTTAATTTAGAACAAAATAAATGTTACTGTTTTACACTATTTTTAATAAATTTATCTAAAAATATATTTACATTTAAAAACATATACGGAAAAAATACATTTATAATTCAAATTTATAATACAACTTTGAGTAACTCCATCTTATTAAATAAATGCTCAATTATCTTAATCATTAACGGAATTAGAAAATTAAAAAAATTCAAATAAAATTAATGTAATTAATTTTTTTATCAAGATTATTTTTTATACTAAAAATAAAATATATTAATTTTTATTATAGTAAAACTATTTACTTTACATTATATAATTTCTAATTACTAATTTTACAATATTTATATTTGAATTCCAATAAAATAAGAATATTAAATTCATCTCATTCACTTAAAAAAAAAGGTTCATTTTTATCTAAAGTTTTAAATATTAGTTTATAACATTTTATAAAATGAATTAGATTAAACATATAATTTAGTGTTTATATTTAGCTCTTGTATAGATATAACATTTTCGAATTGATAAGCTAAAAAAAATGGCATAGAATAAACGATTTTTTTCAAAGAAGAATGTTTATTCTATAAACATGATAAAAGCTTACATACAAAAGTATGTCATAAGTTGCATATATTTTCAACCTTCAAATAATAATTACATGTATCTTTACATTAGACACTACATGAGTTTTTTAGTAATAATGTAATATCTTCTTATACATTCAAGAGAAATAAAAAAGAAAAAACTCGTGTTACATATATAAAATCAAATTTAAAATATGTTAACTATATAAATAACAAATTAAAAATATAAGAAAATATTTTCACATATATGAACCAATTGGTAATGTTTACATATAGAGATATCAATTTAGTTTTTTTTTACCACCAAAAATCAAACTGATAATTCAAAATATAAAGATTAAACTATAAATTATATTTTCAATAAAATGAAAGAATTTTGAATAGTTAAAATCCCTTTTAATAATACGACACTTGAGGATAAAATTTCAACAAGAGAATCATAAAATTACAACAATTTGATCGGTAAAAAATATTCCTCAAATCATTCATAAAAAATTCTTTTACAAAGGGTTATACTATCTTTTAATGAAACTTTTACTTTTATTTGAGAAAGTTCTTTTTTACTTAATTTATGAAAACAATTTTGTAAAAAACTTGATTAAAATCCATCTTAATAACTAACTCTATACATAATTGAATTCCACAGAATAAGATAAGGTTTCCATCTATATAATTTTCTTTTTCCAAATGAGTGTTCTATTTTAAGAGTAACTTACATATGGAAATCATAGCTTTTAACCTTCAAAATTGTACAAATTTTGTCCTTTTTCAAGAAACGTCACTTCTAGAGCATCAAAACCCGTTACGATTTGGTATATATTGTGGAGGTTCCCTCTGTGATGTGTGCAACATTTGTCAAATCAGGAAAAGGAGAGGAATGAAGTGGTGAGGAAGACGGAAATGAACTAGGCTTTTTGCTTTCTCTCTCACTTCTTCCATTGGCCATGTTTCCTTTTTCACATCACCTCAACATCTCTCTCATTCAAACCCACTTGCATGTCCACCATCCCTTCCTTTCTTTCATGCATGTCTAGTCTCATTCTATAACATCTCAATCAATTCTTTTCCTCTAAATTTATAAAATTAAAATAGTCTCTTTTATTTAATTTCAATTTTTAAGTATATTGGTAAGGATGTATAAATTTTAATGTATATATATTGATAAGATACTTTTTCTTAAGTTATAATTACTAGTTCTAAAAATAAACTGGTCTATAAGTCTATGGATTAAGTTGGTTTAAGTTAATTTAGGTTGGTGGCTAAACAGATGGGATCAAAATTTTTTTACTTTAATTTAGATTCTCTTTTTTGATTCTAATCCATGACATATTATATATTTGGATTAGACCTATTTTGTGAGCTCTACTTCCTAATGTCTTTCTTCATTAATCACCACAACCTCAAGTCAAGGTTGTCATATTTTTCAAAAAAGTTATAAAAATATTTCAATTTATCTTAATATGTTTAAATAAGTTTGAACACATTCACTTCTAAAAGAAGAAAAATATGAATTTTTTTCTAAGTTCATTTTTAGAATCTCATAATTTTTCTAAAGTTTTATTTTTGACTTTGCAATAAACTAATTTTAACTTATTTAAACTAATTTCTTTTTATTTATTTGGTGTTAAGGGAGTATAATTGGTAAATTGTGAGTTGTGGTGACTGAACTGGTATGCTTTTGTGACGGTCTTTGTTAAATATCTTGTTGGAAGTTTCAATTCTTATGTGATTTTGAAACTTTGATAGTTCCTCCAACATCAATTTGACAATTCTCCTTCTCTGCTTATTTTTATTGTTAAGTAGAACCTTTCCAAATCTCTACATGAAAGCTTTTAAAGACTCAATTTTCTCTTATATAATGTTCATTATATAATGTTCATATGGGTGACGAAGGTCAATTGATATGTGGATGGTTTATGGAAAATTGTGTATTAAACTTATTTATAAAGGTGTTAAAACAATCAATGTAATTAATAAACGATTTTTGTGAACCAACTTAGGTTTCACATCATTCATTTCTTTCAAGTATTCTTTTTTGCTACCTAATATATATATATATATATATATATATATATATATATATATATATATAAACTTTCTCAATCATTTACAATTAGTTTAAACATATTCTTGAAATAGAGTAAATTCGTTGAGTGGATTAAATTAGGCAAATATCTCAATTGAGAAAATTAAGATTGGAAATATCCTTATTGCATGGATGAGATAACGAGTGAAATCTCATTGGCTTAGTGGATCACGTAGAATCAATCTGCATAATTGTAAACATCTTTATTAAAGTAAAATCAAATATCATAGTAGCTATATAAGTAAGAATAAAAAATTATAAAAGTATGAATTTTATAAAACTCTTATATTGAAACATAACTGATAAGAACATTTAAATATAACTAATGTAACATAATAATAACTATATAAAGTGAAATTTAATTTTATATAACACGTCTACTGGATTGGATATGACCTAAACATCTATATCAAACCAAACAAATAGCTTGCCACATGTATTGTTTATCTTTGCTGCACATGGAAACCCTGCAAATTGTAGAAGAAAATGGTGATAACAGTGATTGGAAAAAAAGAGATATGCCACGTTATGAGGGTGAAAGATAATGCAGCCAAATGCTTCCATGTTACCCACAATAAAAAGTTATAAAAAGAAAGAAAGAGAAAGAAAGTTGCAAAGGCTAGAAGATTCTTCTCATCTTTCTTGGCTGATTCACCTCTTTAACAAGTCACAATTACAACTAACATGTTCATCCATAACTTTCCACACAACAATTCAAAGGAAAGAGATGTAGCAGACACCTACTTAGAAATGTTTAATGCTTTTAAGTTTCCATAAACATATTTATTAATTCTGAATATTTGATCGTTTTAAACTGCTTTTGTTTTAATTTCTATAATTAATTATGGTTAGTTTGATATTGAAATAAAAATAAAAAATGTAATTAAGACAATAAATAATATTTTAAATTATAGTAATTATATTTTTAGACTCAGTAGAAGAGAAAGGGAAGAAACTATTGATATTTTCCTTTTTTTATCTTTATACTATTTAAAACTAATATAATTTTTTATTTAAAATATGTTTTAAATTTTTTCGAATATTATTTTGTTCCATTTTAATTTTTTTAATCTTTTATTATACTTAAATCTTTGAGATCTTATTAATATTTTTTAGTCTTTATTATCATCTATAGTTAATTTAGTACCAAAAATAGAAAGTATTAATTAAAATGATTAAATGATTCTTAAGCGCATAATTCAATTAAGACATATATTCAATATGTTTTTAGATGATACAATCACATATAATTTTATTTTAATATATTAAGAAAAAATATAATATTTGTATGATTATAAGTTTATGGTTTTTAACGTCAAGACTAATAAAGAAATAGAAGGAATATGTAATAAGTGAAGTTCTATGTTTATATTTTACGCGACACTAATATACCAAACTATGGTGATCGAGTAAAAAGGTGTAACTACAACTTTCGTTTTTATTGATAAAAAAACATATTTTTTATTGTTTTTCAAATGCAAACAAATTTGTATCTATTTTTAACTCATTTACATTTTTTAAAATATTATATTTAATTAATTTATAAATTTTTATTATATAATCATAATATATTTAATTTTTACTATTAAAAATATTTTAGAAAAAATAATAAAAGAATAACAAAATTTAATCAACTTAACTATTTTGTTTGTAGTTTTTCTTTTTCTGAAAACTGGAGGCAGTACTAAACTATTTTAGTAATGTCTTTTCTGACAACTTCTCTGACAAGGAACAGAATGGTACAGACACCATTTATGAAACCTGTGGTTATTTTTCATTTAGGTTTCTTCCATAAACTTAAATTCCCCCTTCCTTTCAGTATAAATAATTATATTTTTATAAGACTAGTTAACAGTAATTTTCATAAAAATATTTTCATTAAATATTAATGTTTAAAAAAAATAATTAATTTTATTTTTCTTGATTTATTAAGTAATTTGCAAAACACATTCATTGAAAGTGAATGCAGGAATGAGTCAATAAATTGAAGGTGAACTGAAAAGATTTGTAAGTTTCCTTCAAGAACAGAGACAGTAGAACAACAAGGCAATGTGTTGGTTCATTTTACTATGTGTATGTTCATGTAATGAATTATATTGTTATGGATTATAAGGATAAATATTTCTGTATTGAAAACTAAGGAAAAATTTTGATTGAAGAAACAATCAATTAAGTAATGAACAGGTAATTGTTCTGAATAAGGAATGATCCTTGAATGAACCAACAGAAGTGAAGAAGAACTGATAAATTTCCCTCAAAAACAGAGGCAAGCAGCAACAAGAAAATGTGATGGTTCATTCTTTTTTGTTTTGTGTGTATTTTCAAACAGAAATTGATTAATATTCTATTTTTTTAGGTTCCTCAGAGTTAGTAAAACTTTCATAACATAGATTCAGATAGACATTTCACATTAGCAATGCTTCTATGTACAGATTAAATAGGCAAAGCAATCTTATTTTTTCTAGAAGACAAACTTTTGCTATGAACTCTATTGTTCTCAGTTTCTCAGGAAACACCATGATGAACATGGACCTGTGGGAGCTCCAATTCAAGGCTCTCTCTTCTTCTTTTCCTGCCACAACTGTTTGGCTTTGGATCATACTCTCCAGCCTCAAGAGGGAAGTTGAGAATGGCCTTCTGACCCCTCATCTTGAAAGCAGCACAATCATAGGCCTTAGCAGCATCAATTTCACTGTCAAAAGTGCCAAGCCAAACTCTTGTCCCTTTCCTAGAAGGGTCACGGATTTCAGCAGCAAACTTGCCCCAAGGCCTTCTTCTAACTCCCCTATATCGTTTTGTCCCATCGTATTCTGCCTTCTTTGCCTTCTCATCTGCTGATACCATTGGTTCAGGAGAGTTGCATTTATTTGGTTCCTTAGAGGGGCTGGGGATGGTTGCTTTCGATGTGGGATTCATGGCCTTGTGATCAACAAACTCCATGTCTGCCACCAAGTCATACCCTTCTAGGAAAGTGAAGAAACTGGTGGTGTCTGAAATATATGAGCTGAGATCAAACTCTGGTGATGAGGGGGCTTCAAGCTTCACAGGGTTGAGGTTTAGGAAGGAGTTTGAGATGTTTTCACCTAAGAGATGTTGGCGTATGAGATCCAAGTTTGAAGTTTCTTCTGCTGTGGTCATGTTTAAGGAGTGATGAAGCAATGTGAGGTGGATTATAGGATTGAAAAATGGTTAGTAGCTAAGGTAGATATTTATATTTGTTTGTCAAGGAAAAGGGTCCCCCCAAAACACAAAGTCTTAGTTGTTTTCAATTAAGAGGTCATTTAATGATGTAAGCACAATCCTGTGTTCTAGCATATGCTCTAGACTATTGGAATTTGGGGAAAGCTTCCACTACTAGATATTTCTCAAAGAAATACTAGTGAGTTGGAAATTTTGACACAACAAGGGTGTGTGTTGGAATACTTGTTCAGTTCAGTTCAACACCCATGACTCTGTTTTTATGCAAGTTTCCACACTTTATGAGAACTTAAGCGTGAAAGGTAAAAAATTATAGGATCAGTAAAGTTAACATGTATATAGGGACGTGAATTGGCTTCAGGAAAGTAGAAAATGAGTAGAACAAATATGCTGCAATAGTGTGTTTGTATTTATGTTTGCACTCACAGGCTTTTCTGCTTTTGCTTTCTGAAATGCGTTACAACTGAAACTATGTTTATCTTACCATTTCCAAGTCCTGAATACAGTTTACAGAAAGGTATATTTTGTTATTTATGCGTTAAAACTTGGGTGGAGTATTGTATAGTCAGACATAGTTGATAGTATATTATATATTTAAGACATAATAGATTATTTTATTGTTAAGCATAATCAATTATGTCAAACATTATGCCTAGATATTTTTACTTCCAAGGCTGAATATATGTGTGATGCATTTGTGTTACACAACTAATGCTTAATGATTGAAAGTAAGGATTTAAGTTTTACAAGCATTCTGTGTTATTCTACAATGTTTTGCCACTTTGAGTTTATGTAAAGTTAAAGTAGGCTACAAAATTTTGAAGTTAGATTTACTATGTTAAAATATGAATTAAAATTTTTGTTGTTGACTTTAATATTTGAGACTACAGATTATAATTTTTAAGGAGGGTTTTATATTTTAACCATTTCGGAGGTCAATTTGAGAGATAGGTTTAATATTTTTAAAGTATTTAAAATTTGAAAGATAGGTTCCACCAAGTCATCAAATGTAAAGATTTAAGGTATTTCATTCCAATTTAAAAGTGATTTATTATGATTGCAGAAGTACCATTCTGATATATTAATACTCAAGGTATTTCTGCAATATGGAAAAATTAATCAACATTATTAACAATATCCTGGATATGAATTCCCTGAAAGGAATGATGAGAATGTTGAGACTAGGAGATCACAACCCCAACTTCACTATGATATTGATATACTTAATCAAATTTAAAGTGTTATTTAGAGATTGCAACAAACTTTAAACACTTTAAATATGAATATCCACTAAAGTTTTGACAAAGTTCACAAGAAAAAGTAGTCAGATGAATAAAGTTTTTAAGGATTTTCCCTCTTCTATATTAATTTAAAATTGACTGAATTCTATGAAATTCTGTTTATGATTCTTAATGGCCCCTTAGTATGCCAGAATAGAGGACAGAAAAGGGTCCTACACTCAGCTCTGAGACATCAGAATTGATGGTTAGATTAGAAAGGAGGCTCCTTTACCCGGTTTTTGGCACTGAGGTGTTTCTGAACACTGCATCTTCTTATCCAAATTCTCATGTCACAGTCATGGAGGTGTGCCCACAAAGAAAGAAACAATCTTTAATTGCATTTCCCAAGCTGGTCCTTGCCATGTTTTGATGCCATCTGTGTTGTTCCTTACAAAGAAGCAATGGACATGGACATAAGGTACAACAAAATTATGCAACTTGTCCTACCATTTTCTACAAGCCACTATTTTTAATTTTAAATAAATTTATTTTTTTAAAATATAAACTCAAATGAATTTCTATTTTCATTATGGATTTTATTTCAGTGGGAAGTTTTCTCCATATCTATCACTCAAAAAGTTGGCTTTGGTTTTTTGTCTAGTATCTATGTACCTAGAAGGTGATTATCTCCATTGGAAGCTATAGAAACTGTTTTTTACTAGTGTAGATGGGACCCTATGCTTCAACTTGCACCAAAACCTCCTCAAGTTGCACCAAAACCATTGGCCATGAAATTTTGATGCAATTAACGTTTCACATAAAATCAAAGCACCCTCATTAATAGGTAACTCTACTTGCCAAGTAGCTTACCAAATCCAGCAATGCAAAATAGTTGTTGAAAAATAATACAGTGCAAATTAAATTAAGTTGAGCCTAATTATTTCATGTGATGGCTTTTAATGATGAGTGCTGAATGTGAATGTTGAATTCATTATCTGAGAATATCATTTTCTGAGATAATTCTATTTGAAATTTGAATATGATCCACCCGAATCAAACATATACCATATCAGAAAGCTGAGATTAATCTTACAAAATCAAAAAATTCTTTTAGATTTGTTTATTTATTTGGTATTTTCAATAGTTATATTAGTCTCCTATCGAACTAGAAAATCCATTTCATATTTAATCTTAGTTTCGCTTATGTTCGGTTAGAGAAGAATTAACTACCTGCAAAAATACTCTGACATTCAAATGTTCGATTCTCAAAAGTTTTTACGTTATCAAGTTATGTCTTTTGAAAAGTTAAAGAATCTAACTTCTTATCTTAAAATACCCTTTTATTTGTATTTTTTTTTTTCCATGGTACATGTACCAATTTTCTGTAAATAACCTAAATACTCGCTAATTATAATTTTGAAACAGTTTGAGATTAATCATCATTGTTAATTATATATAAGATAACTTAATTGGTAATATTCTCAAATGGAAAAGTGTTAACTAACAAAATAAAATTATCTCAAATTGAAATAGTGTTAATTAATAATAAAATCAAACGGAAATTGTAGTACGGTACTTTTTTTAATATCTAAATTTTAAGTATAAAATTACATACTCATCAGTATTTAAATTTTCTAAAATTTTATTAAAACAATATCACATATTTTCAGAATCTGATCTATTAAATTCATATGTTATAAAAGGTTATTATACTCTCAAATTCGTTTTGGTAAAGATAAAATAAAATATGAGAACATTGCTAAAATAAGATATAAATAAGCATCAATTTATTCGATAATTTGGACAAATCAGATAATATTTTTTGTTATCATATTCTATATTTGACAAAGATCAGATATTTGACAATTCAAGTTGGTTATGTTGATTGTATCATAGCTGTATTATCAAATATTTAAGAAGCTCTTACCAAAATGACAAGTTGTGATAATGATGACAAAAGATACATGTACAAGTTATTTTTTAATTAGTTTCTCATTTAGGATTAAATTATACATTACATGTTTGTTAGAAAAGAAGAAACGGAAAATGATTTTGATTCACTTTGCAAATATAGAATTACACACACTTATGTATAAGGATAAAGAAACCGAAAGAGCTAACGGTCTCTTAACTAACTATTAACCTTATCTAATCTTATCATCCTCTTAGATTTATGATGGAATCATTAACAATCATAAGTTTATTTTTAAAATTACAAAAACTAAATTCAGATAGCGATTTTGTGAAGCTATTAGCAACTTGAAAACATAAGGGAGATGAATAAGACAAACGAAGAAGTTGTTGCACACGATTTCTTATAAAATAAATATCTAACTCGAAATGTTTTGAACGAAGAACAGGATTGGCAACAAGAAGAACAGTACCCAGGTTATCAGAGTATATAGTTGAGACATCTTAAACGATGTGAAGTTCTTGAAATAAGAATGAAAGTCATTTCAGTGAGAACAACAACAATACTCCGATATTCTGCTTCAGTGCTACTGTGAGAAACCACTCTTTGTTTGTGATATTCCCAAGAGACAAAATTGCATCCAACATAGACACAAAAACTATTGTCGATTTGCAATCACATAAATCTTACCCCCAATCAGCATCACTAAAGCCCAGAATGGTTGAATTTGAAGAACTTTTAAGAAAAAGAACATAGTGAGGAGTTCCAATGAAGAATCCTCTTGACTGCTTTCTAGTGATGTTCTTGCAGTTGATGCATATACTGACATACCTTGTTGACAAAATATGCAAGCTCAAGTCTGGTTATGGTCACATATTGTAAGGCACCAACAATGGACCTATATATAAGGTAGGATCGTGAAATGTTGTGGAGCCCCTGAGTGAGAGGCATAGATGTGATCATGGGTGTCCTTTAGCTTCTAACATATTTGTCCAATGAAGTAGATTTTTGATATACTTTGTTTGGAAAAGATAAAGACTCCGATCTTTATTTCAGATAACCTCAACACCAAGAAAATAATGTAAGGGACCAAGGTCTTTCAAAGCAAATTGTTTGTTAAGTAAAAGAATAAGAAAATTGATTTTAGAATAAGAACTTCCAGTTCTAATGATGTCATCAACCTATATTAAAATAAATATAGTAACCTTATTTTTAAATTTTGTAAACGATGAAGGATCACTTTTTGTTGGAGTAAAATCGATTTGACAAAGATACTGACTTAATTTGTGAAACCATGACCGAGGTGTCTGTTTAAGGCCATGAATAGCTTTAAGAAGTTTACAAACTTGATTCGAATTAGTGGAAACAAAACCTAGAGATTGTTGCATGCAAACGGTTTCTTCTAAGTCATCATGCAATAATGCGTTGTTGATGTCAACATGATGTATAGGCCAGTTTGATGAGAGAGCATCAGCAAGAATAATACATACAATTACAGTTACAGTTACTGGTTTAATAACTGGACTAAAAGTTTCATTGTAATCTAACCCAGCAACTTGATGAAAACCTTTTACAACAAGGCGTGCTTTGTGTCGCTGAAGAGTCTCATCTGTATTTTACTTGTTTTTGTATATCCATTTACAGCCCACAATAGTAACATCAAGAGAGACATCAGTGAGAATCCACGTTTTGTTTTTGAAGAAGAACATTATATTCTGTGTGCATAGCTTTGAATCAAACAGGACTAGCTAAAGCTTGCTTAATAATGTGTGATTCAGTAGGGTACAAAGGTGAAAAACAATATGAAGTTTGAGTTTGAAAATTCCCGCTTTTGCACGAGTAACCATAGGATGAACATTTTGACCATTAAGAGTGTAAATCTGTGTTTTCTGCGGGTAATGGAGTTATGCACACAGAAAAATTGTTGTTTCCATGCAGATTAAAATGCTTGGAGAATTGATAACAGTAATATTTTTGGATAAAATTTGATTTTCACGATGCAATGTCAGATACATTAAATGGGTTATCAGAATTCTGAAAATGAAAAATGTTTGTAAAATAACAATTTTGCCACTAGTGGACAAACAAATATAGCCTTTCTATTTTTCACTGTATATAGGATTACACACACTTATTTACACTTATGTACAAAGATAAAGAAACCTAAAAGATTTAACTGTTCTTTAACTAACTATTAACCTTCTCTAATCTTATCATTACAATAATATGTATTAGAATTCTTTTGTAAATTTTTGTGGTAAATGATTATTTATAATATTTTATTTTGCTAAAAGTAAATAATGTCATTAATTTCATGAAACGGAACAAAATAACTTATTAATCCTACATAGCACTAAAATTTTTCCTCCTATTGAAGCATTCATTTCTCCTATACCAGGAAACAATCACCGATGGATTTATATCCACAAGATATATATATATATATATATATATATATATATATATATATATATATATATATATATATATATATATATATATATATATCTATATATATT
>Ga0099825_1006754_pt1 | contig 14224 bp, 6 predicted proteins | sample SiratroredBW_FD_76838 | JGI IMG/M metagenome (GOLD analysis project Ga0099825, IMG submission 76838) | Root nodule microbial communities of legume samples collected from California, USA - Siratro red BW | ecosystem: Host-associated > Plants > Roots > Nodule | place: USA: California | collected... | reverse complement strand
GTTAAGTTATCTTTATAAGTTATAGTTTATTTTTTATTTCTTTATTGATATCACTATTCTCAGATGAATAAAGAAAGCTAAATTAATATGATTGGATAAATGTTATGTTTTATTTTCAATTTTAGTATTTGGGTTTTGAGAAACAGATCTATATGTACGAGAAACATTAAGTAATCTAATTATGAAGATTTATAGTTGGAAAAATTATAAGAGAGTAAAGAATGTTATTACAAAAGATAATAGACTTTAAGTTGATGATAAAATTACATCTGAATAATTATTTAATGTTTATTTAATTATGTTTATTTGTTTTAAAATATATAAATTATTAAAATTATACTAAAAAGAATTATATTCTAAGTTACTATGTTAAAGATTTATGATTATATATATGATATATTTTTATTTAATTTTTATGTGAGTATTTGATGATGATTTTATGGAGTGTTATAAGTATTTTTTTTTTAATATGGGAAACTTTTAATGTTTATAAAAAAATATGAATACTTTTAGTCTACTTAAAATGTTTTTTTCTCTTATTTCATCCTTTAGAATTTCTGAAATCACAAATTTTAATTAATATTTATTTTAAGACATATAAATATTACTTATTTTATAGATTTCGTTTTAAATTATCGTATTTAGATATCAAATTATAATATTAATATGTGTTACTTTGCCTGAAATAAATATTTTATTTATTGTTTGACAAATAAACCCTTAATTAGTTTTATAAAATATTAAAGATAAAAAACATATTTTTTATTAAAAGTGACTTAAAACAAAAACAATAATAAATAACTAAACTAAAAATGAACTCATTTGAACTTAAAAAAAAAAAAAGTGCATTCTATTGTGCTTCGGATCCTCATGCATTATTCATGCACCTGTAATTTTTATAAACATTGTCATAATAACAAAATATTAACTGTCTTAATTTTTTGTTCTATTTTTTTCTAAATTTAAAATAAAACCTTTTTGTTTATAATTACAGTTCAATATTAATTTATTGGATTTTGAATCTGTATGGTTAGCATTCATTACCGAAGCCTGTATTATGAGATTCTCCGAGCATTTATTTAGGCCAGCGTGTGCCATTACAATCCATTATTTATTTATTAATGTGCGTCATTTAAGACAACCAATTCAAATTCAATTATTATTACTTATTATAATAAAACTTATACCTTTATTTCATCTTCCTTCCATGTTTATATTTTTCTGTTTTAAAATCTGAATAAGAACAAGCAACCAACCAAACACGGCCTATAAAAGATGGAAAGGAAAAATGCACCCAAAACGCTCCTTTGAAAAACAATGCCCTGACCCCACCACTTTAATATTTTTTTTCCCATCTATAAAGAAAACAACAAAACAGAGATCGCACAAGCATAAGAAAGGAATGGATATTTTCAAGGGAATGTTAACAATGTCAAAAGTCTTTCTTTTAGAAAGAGCATATATTTATTGTACTAAATATGAAATTATTTTGGCTTAATTAAGTTTTTTTTGGTGTATATTATGTTATTTTTTATCTCATACTCTCGTAGATGGATTAAAAATAGAGATTTTCCTTATATCAACAGTACATTAATATTGAAATTTTGCCATTTTTGCCCTAAGCATAATTTTAAAATACTTTTAACAAATGTCCAACTCATACACTTGCACATTTTAGAACAAAGGAAAAGAATGCAAGTTTCATTCATTTACCGCGATTTAAAAAAAGTTGGAGAAGAATTAAGAGAGAAAATTTGTGAATTTCACCAAAATTTATGAGTTTAGAAGGATAGAGTAATTTGATAATGGGTGGCAAGTTGTTGTCATATTAACCATCTTTTAATTTCCTTTTAAATTACACAATTTTTTTAACATTTAGAATAATTTCCATAGAAAGAAATTAATGTATAATGTTTTTTACATAATAATTTAACCAATTAATATAACAAATAAAATAAGACAAATTGCATTTATCTTGATGTTACAATAAATTATATTGATGGTTTATTGTTCAACTTTTAAATAAACATTTAAGAAAGATCAATATGAAAATAATTTAATTATGGAAGATAATAATGTAAAGATATTTTACAATATTAATTAAAAAAAGATTGGATTTATTTCAAATTAAAGAATAAACTAGATAAAGAATGAAAATATTGTTTTATTAATTATCTATTATTGTTATAATTAAATCACACCATGTATAAGGTAATAAAAATCAAATCAAGTTTATGCATTCCTAAATTGATTAAGATAAATTATTTATTTTATTCTACTATTCATTTTCTTTTAATTTTTTCTATTTTTATTAGGTGTAAACATTTATTTTTGTATGTTTAACCAATCCAGAAATAGAATTTTGTTTTATAAATTAAATTAGTGATGATGCTTTAATTTATACATGAATTCATTGAACGTTGTTTGGAAGTTTTTGTGTTTTTTTTTTTCTAAATTTTGTAAATTTGGAAGCCAGGTTTTCTTTAAAATCAAACTTCCTTACAAGGTAAGTTAATATGAACTTTTAGTTAAATATAATTGATAAGAAATGTTGATAACATTAGTTTAAAATAAAGATGATGATAAAAATTGTATGCCGGTATACAGGTAGTTAGAATTTAAATTACTTATGACAATTTTGCTTGAATTTAATGTATTTTTATATTTGAAAATTTAGGATTTATAATTTAAACTTACGAAGTAAAAATAAATTTAATAAAGTGCTTCCGAATAGATAAAATGAAATAATTACAATTTGAGAAAATTTTAGAATAAAAATGACAAATTTTTGGATATATAAAAATTGATCATTTAAACGATAAGAGACATAATTAAAATTATAATTTAATATTTAAGAAAAAATTATTGAGATAGTTTTTTTATTCTAAAATTTTAGTCTTCAATTTGTGAGATACTTTTTGTTTTCTCTTAAAAAATATGAAATACAAATTTATTAATAATTACATAAACAAATTTATATTTGAATTTCCTTAAAACAATTGAATATTTATTTTATCTAAAATTGAAAAAAAAAAATACATATGTATTAAATGAGTAATCAACATTTTGATATGCTTCTTCTTATAAAGAAAACTTCAAGTAAAAGGTAAAGAAATACATATGTATCAAATAATTGAATATTTATTTTTATCTAAATTTAGAAAGAATACATATGAATTAAATGAGTAATCAACATCGCCATATGTTTCTTATTAATCATCAAGAAAGCTTAAAGTAAAAGGTAAAGAAAAGTCAAGTGTATTATAAAAATAGAACACAGTTTCATCTACAGTACATGGAAAGGAAGAAAAATTAGAAAAATATTAAATTGAGAGAAAATTTGAACACAAAAGTGTGTAATATTTTTGTAAGCTGGGGAAAAGAATGATTAACATGTGTCCACGTTAAGAGAGAGTAAAGTCTGAAACAGTCCCAAAACGGCTCATTCAGCCTTACTAACAAGGTTCCATCATCAACACGGTGTCGTTTGGGTTGCATCCAACAACAGGCCGCCACGTGGTTGGTGACACGCTAAGACATGACTACGCGGTTTCGCTGTTATCTTTGTTCTACGCGACACATGACCTTGCCGTCGTGCCCCTCCTCCCTCTCTCTCTCCCCCATGGAAACTCCCACATAGACCCATGAACAACCCTTCATAGTCTCTTACTCCTTTGATCTTATCTTCTTTTTTATTTTGTCCTCCTACTTTTGGGTTTCTTGAATCGTTTGTTTGTACGAGAATCTGGTCCAAAAATTTGAATCCTGCTTGCGGATCCGTTCGGTTCCTTCGAGATCTAGTCCACGATGATGTCTTCTGGGACATCCTCGTACTGGTGCTACCGCTGCAGCCGTTTCATCCGCGTTTTCCGCCAGGATGCCGTGGTTTGTCCCGACTGCGACGGCGGATTCATAGAAGAAATCGAACACCCGCCGCGCTCAGTTCACCTCGACCCTCGCCGCCGCCGCTTCCCCGCCGCCGCCATGTACATGATCGGTCAGCGCCCCGCCTCCGACAACGCTGCCCGTCCCGCTCTACGCCGCACCCGCCGCAACGGTGGTGACCGCTCCCCTTTCAACCCCGTTATCGTCCTCCGTGGCGGCGCAGCCGCCGCCCCCGCTACCAGCGAGGACGAAAGTCGAGGCTTTGAACTGTTCTACGACGATGGTGCCGGTTCTGGTCTGAGACCCCTGCCTCCGAGCATGTCAGAGTTTCTTCTCGGATCTGGATTCGATAGGCTTCTGGAGCAACTCTCTCAGATTGAGATCAACGGTATTGGAAGGTACGAGCATCCTCCTGCCTCAAAAGCAGCCATAGATTCGTTACCAACCATCGAAATCGATGACACTCACTTAGCCATGGAATCGCACTGCGCCGTGTGCAAAGAGGCTTTTGAATTAGCTACGGCGGTGAGGGAAATGCCGTGTAAGCATATATATCACCCTGAATGCATCTTACCATGGCTCGCCCTTCACAATTCTTGTCCTGTTTGCCGCCACGAGTTACCTGCGGATTCCTCAAACGCAAATTCAAATGCAAATTCAAATCCACCACAAAACGTGGGCTTGAACGAGGAAGAGAATGTGGGGTTGACGATTTGGAGGTTGCCCGGTGGAGGGTTTGCTGTGGGGAGATTCTCCGGTGGGAGAAGAGGCGCTGAGAGGGAGCTTCCTGTGGTGTACACTGAAATGGATGGAGGGTTTAACAATGGAGGTGAGCCTAGGAGGATTTCATGGTCTTCTAGAGGGAACAGAGGGAGAGAGAGTGGGGGGTTGAACCGGTTTTTCCGCAATTTGTTTGGTTGCTTCAGAGGGGGAGTTGGAAGTAGTGGTACTAGTACTACACAGCGTTCTGCTTCTGGAAGAGAGTCTATGAGAGCGAGTTCTTCTCGTTCTAGTATGGATCCTTCTCCGCGATCACGCAGGACTTGGTCTATGGATGTAAACAGTGGGATGAGAGCATGGTAGTAGTAAAGGGAAAAGAAGAAGGTAAGTAAGAGCGTATGAAAGCTCTCAACTTTGTTTTCTGGATTCCCCTTTATCATTGTCAAAGTGTACATAATGATATTGGTTGAGAGTCCTCAAGGATGCAATGCAATCATGGAGTCTATTGATTTATTCTCACATATTCTTCGAGGGGGAACTGTTATGTTAGCAATAGGGCATAGGGACAAGGAGTGACAGCAATGGTTGAAAGTTAAACCCATGGAGGAAGGAGATTGAAGTAGGGGCTCTGGGGCTGTCAATTGTTTGTGTATCTTTGGAATTTTTGGGGTGAGGGGATATGATATGATGATGTTGATGATCTTGAACTTCATTTTACTTTGATAATGAACTGAAGCACCCTTCTATTGTTTTTTATTCTATGCTTTTATCCTTCTCAGTCACACTTATCCTGCAGTTAATAGTCCTTCAAATTCATTGGTCACTGTGTCCCTATTTGTTATTGGTTTTTATTTTTAGCATACTTCTGGCTCGAATTGATTGTGTTCTTGATGATAACTTCCTTAGTTTAATGGTCAGCTACATCACTTTTTCTTCACTACAAAATATTATTTTTCCTACCTAGCTAAAACATTTGTGTGGAAATGGTTGTTTTTGTCTTCTTCTGCTTTAATCCCCGTCTTACTGATCAGGTAGCAGTATTTTCAAATTTTTCTAGTTCTACACTGCTATTGTAGTTCAGTCTAATAAGACACTGAATTATTTTCATGACAATTCTGGGGAAACTAACTCGAGATCGGGTGGTCAAAAAGACAAGGCAACTCTCAGATGGGTGAAACTTTAAATGTGATTCACATTTATTTTTTACAGTACATCATCCTTTTTATCTGGTACTTTACTATGAGGAGTGTTTTAACTTTTGAGTAATGTTTCTCAACCTGTGTATACTGGTGAATTTATTAGGCTATTTGGTACAACTTTGAAGGTTATGTTAGTATTGTGCTTTTTTGTTTGATCGCATTCCTTCCCTCTGTAGTCCTTTGCTAAAATCCGTGAGTTCGTACTATTTTGGATCATTGAAGAGTTGGGTCTGTATTTTGAGTGGACATTGGTCAATTATCATGAAAGTAGCATTGCTAAATCAGTAAAGCTATTTACCCTTCTTTCTAAAGACTTTTTTTTTTAATGACATAGAAAAATTAAAAATTTCCTAGTTGCACGTTCAACTTATTATTTATCTAAACAATTCAAATCGTTATTTAAGTTGAGAATTTGTTATACAATCTCATACCCTTTGAGAAATTTGATTATTTGGTGACTCGTTTTCATTAATTAAAAGAAATTTTAATATTTTTAAACTTGTAGAGCAAAATTAAAACAACTTTATAAATATGTGCCAAAACAAATGGTAATATTTTTTGGTAATCTAAAATTTAAAAAATAATAGATCAAAAAATTAATAACTCTGTAAAGAAAAATTGAGGATGTGGATAAATATTATTGTACCATAATTGAAAATACATAGCTTGAAATATTTTAATTAGTGAATAAATTACTAACATAAAGGTTGGAAATTTTTAAAAAATGATAACCAGTTAGTAGTTTATGATATAACGAATTTTAATTAATTTTAAGAATGTGAAAAATCTTCAAGTTATTATTAAAATTGAAGAGATTATGTAATATGTAATATAATTAATGATAAAAAATCAATAATATATAGTTAAATCTAAAAATGATTATTTTATTAATAATTTAGTTAATCGTTAAATTTATAATATTTATAATGGATATTGCTAAATTTTATATTGTGTGTATATATTTTTAATTTGAGTTGCTAATTGTTATTTTTAAATAAAATAGAAACATGTATAATTCAAATGTTAATATTTATAATTAGAGCATATAATAGTTAATTAATTATTATATAGTTGAGTAAGATGAGCATTTAAAGTAAATTAATCACATCTCATTGACTTGAAATTAAGAGTACATTGTTGTAAAATAAACAAAAATCGAAAGACAATGAATGAAACATGAAAGATTTATTTCAAAATGATTGTGCTGATGAAGAAGAGCTTGTATTTTTTTTCAGGCCGTAGGCATCTTTACTATTTAGAGTAGAAAAATCTTTACAAAAATCTATAATACTAATGTTGTGAACATTGAATAATTCATCGCAAAAATTATTGAAAAATATGAATATTGAAAATGACAAGCAACATTGTTTTTGTTAGGTCGAGATAATATTTGAAATAAAGTGACTTTAGACAGAAGATAAATATTTGTATCGTATGTAGATAAATACATATTTTACAATACATCTTACATTAATTTGTAGTGTGGAAAATATTGATAAAATAATGGATCATGTGGTTATGAAAGAAATTAAGATTGTCTAATTTCAAGGTAACTAACTTTAGACGAGAAGAATAAAAATAAATAGTTATTAGATCAGGTGAACTTTATGTCGTTTAATTCATTTGCTTTGCAATTTTTTACAATAATAAGAACATTAAAACTCAAAAGTTTAGTAGGTGTGTTCAAAATTTCATCCTACCATAAAATATAACGACATTATTCAATTAAAGAGGTAGAGAAGTCAACAAACATTAGATATCATGAAGTGGAAACTGAAATACTAAGATAATTTCAAACATATTAACAAAATCAAACATATCAAGGAAATTTCACAATTGGAAAGGGATCTTACAAGATGCCACCACTCTCACGGTGATTTTCATGCCTTTGCTTCGGATCATTTCATGGGGAGAACATAAATATACTATATACTTAAATTTTAAGCAAGGAACACCTTATTCCTATTGGTTTTATATATATAATTTATATTAGATTATTATTGTATTTGTGTTAAAGGATCCGAATCTTTAGATGTATGGAATCCTCATTTTTCCCAATTATGAGCCGAGAGATGAGCATCAAAGTCACACCACACTCACTAATTATGGGTTGTGTGTGAGCTGTGACAGAATACTATGATATTTTTGTGCTTAAAGAACGTAGCCACGTTTCATTTGAAGGAGGAAAAGAAAAAGTCTTGCCACGTTTAATGTAACGGGAGATTAAAGACTAGGAAGTGAGGTTTCTCGTATCAAATTGCTAATTTACAAGTGCCACCAGTTTACAAGGTTTATGTTCTTTCTCTATATATATATATATATATATATAAAAGAAGAGTATGTGTTGTGTCTCTTTCTTACATTTGTTAGTTATTATGATGCTGAAGTTCATGACAACTTTTGCGGGTTTTATTGTATAAACGACAAAACGCACCGCGATAAACTTATATATTTTCCACGTTTGGTTTCCATTTTTCTTTCTTAGTTTAGATGAGTTAACGCGAATTAAGGGAGGAGGGATAGATGAAGACCCTCATTTCACACACACACAGAAGTTCTTTTTTTTTTTTTTTAGAAAAAAAAAAAAAAAAAACATGGGATTAAAATAACAAAATTGAGTGGGAAAATGGACTAAAAGTATATGTTTTCCTCAGCTTGGCGCAATGTAATTTAGACACCAAGAAATCTAAGAATTAGAAGCAAAGAGAGGTTAAATAGCACACTTAGTATATGAACAAAGCGTGTACGTCTGAACTACTTGGATGAAAAATAAGAATAATTTAGTCCTTATAATAGATTATTTGCGTTTTGATTTAGTTTTTTTTTTTTTTTTCTGAGTTGCTGCCCCTTTGGATAGTTATTCATTACTATTTGCAATTAATTACTGTTAAATTATCTTTAATGTTAAGGTTTAGGTATCTTTTAATTCAGTGTTAGGTATCATTTAGAGTACTATTTGCACAAAAACTTGTCCAGGAGTAATCTTATATTTGAATTTGCATTCCTAAAAATTAAAAATTGAATGTGAGTTTTTAAAACATGACTCCAGTATCTTATATTAAAGAAGCTAAGGATAGTCCAATACATTTGTTTTTCAGTTTCTTAATTTATTAAAGAAAAGTTTAACAAGTACGGCGATACTCTTCCTTATTTGTTTTGATTTGTATTTAACACATTCTATTGTTCTCATCACATTTTCATCTTGAAAGAGAAAGAGGTTTTTTAGTTTATTAGAATTGTTGTTTGCAAGATTTAGTAATAATAATAATATTTGCAAAATTTAGTTGTGATAGTGTTGTTAACATAATTTATGAAAACTATTTTTAATTATGTTTGCGGAGATATGATGAGTTATTATTTTTCTTTATCTACTTGTTTTTATTTTTGATTTATGTTTAACTGTGTATTATTTTCTATATTTTACTGTTGTGGTTCATTTATCGTAAATTTGTAATTTTATTTAATTCAAATTTTCTAAGCTAATTATATTGTTAGTTTCAGGATAGCTTTGAAAATTTATTGGGTTTGAAAATTAATTCTAGAATTCAAGACGACTTGTCACATTATCAATTTTTTTTTTAGTTTTTATTTTCAGGTTTAGTGTTGTGCACTTATTTAGGTCTAACCACCTGGTATAGAAAGGAGAAAAACAAAATAATACAGTTCTTTATTCTTTTTTGGATTCAACTGGTTTTGTATTTATTTTCTTTTCTCGGCAATTATTTTTGTTTCAATTCAATTTCATTTTAATTTTAATTTCGTTTTGAGTTTAATCTTGGATTGCTTTATTTGAATTTAATGAAAGACTAATTTATAAGATTATCCTTTTGAGATTGTTGTTATGTTATTTTTGCTCTTTTTGTTTCTTAACTCTTCATCATTTTATTCTTGTATTTAATTTTAATATTTTTACTGGTTCATGCTTAGTGTTTTATGTTTCAGTTAATATGAATTTCGTGTGTCTATGTTGATGCTTAATGGAGTGAGTTAGGAGTTGGAAGAGAATGAATGATGTATGTAAATGCTTAATTTGTATAAGAAAATTCTCCCTCAGTTAATTAATTCAGGTTGAAATTAAAATTAAAGATTGAACATGAATTTCTGTATCATGTGATAAGCAGGCTGGTAATTTAATTAAAAAAAAATCTAATTTAGATAAGAAAATCAATTTGATTATTTGTTTTTATTTTATTAAATATTTCATAAAAATCTCCACTTTCTCTTTGTGTGTTTAAAACAACCTAGAAACAACTTTATAATACTGCATTTAATTAGATTGAAGTTCAATTAGTCATATAGATAAAACTTTTTTTTTTCTAATAAGAGTTTATTAGGGGTGAATTTAAATGAGCTACATCAATTTTAATACTTTCTTATACCTTTACTTAAATACATGAATTTTATAAAACTCACACTAACAATTATTTACTTATTGCTATAATTTATGTCATCACAACATATTAAAATATGGGTAGGACTTTGGCGTTCTAATTCGCAAAAGGTGGTCCCGTCTAAAGCTTAAACAGACGTAACCCACTCAATTATGAATTTTTCAAATCTATTTTGCTGGGCTTGGGTTGGTATGAATTTGTTGTCCACTCCTATTCATAAGAAGAAAAATAGGCCCATTGACAATCTTACCAAAAAAATATATTGTTTCAAAAATTATGAAAGTGACATGCCTTTTTAAAAAATTGTACAGTATAAGTTAATTCTTCGAGAGTTTATTTTATTTTATTTGGTTTTTTAATGACCGAAAAAAGATAAAAAAATCTGATAATTAAAACTTTTAAGTTATTTTTTTATCACTAAAGTCTATAGTTTGAAGATATCGTATAAGTCAAACTTTTAAAATGTATTTGCTAATTTAAAAATCAACACATATGCAAAATCCTTTTAAAAGCACTAAATATTTCTTATATGTTTTCTGTATTGATAGATTTAGATTCTGGCTAGATTACAGGAACTTGTGGGGCTCTGCTACTTAAACTCTCAAGTAAAAATAAAAAGGTATATTTTTATATATGTTTAGTTAAAAATACTTTTGACTTGAACATATTTTGGTCTAGTAAAATTAATATTGCATAATCGCTATAGTTTTAAAATTTTATTAAAAAAATATATCAATGTAAGTTTCCTTTGTTAATTATTTTCCAAAAAGTAATACAATAAATTTGGTAGGAGATTAATGCAGTGAAAGTTTGTTTTCATTGTGTTTAAATTTCTTTTAAAAAATAATATGACGAAAATTGTTTTTCTGTTGAGAATTTAGTAAAAAAATAAAATTGAAAAGTTTGGGAACTTAAATAGTAAATAAGGGGTAGCAACATGTCTTCTTTGTCTATTGGAGTATTATTATAGTGATGTGCCTTTTAAGCCTTTCTATTCACCAAATAATAAATAATATATCGTTTTAAAAAATATGTAGTCAATAATTTTATTTATTCTTTTGATACCATAATCATATTTAAATGTTTTTTTTTATTTATCTCTCACCCACAGAAACCAAGTTGGTCTTAGTCATCACCATAATTAAAATCATGTTTCTTCTTTTTAGCCTTTTTGTGTTTTGTACAAAAAATTGATGTTCACACACACATCACTGGCTCCTTTTTCTCTTTGTTAAATTTCTCTCTCATTGTTATCATTTTTTGTTTTTTTCATCCAAAATTGACTTTTGTGTTTGCATTCAAATCAAGGCCACCTATTGCGTAATAATTTCCGTTTGTCCTCTACTCTCGTGTGCCATATTTTTATATTCTTTCCTTTTTTGCAGATTATTAAAAATAAAGATGTTATTAAGATTGATGAATAAGGTTTTCTATTACACTTAAAAAAAAAACGATTAAATGTACTTACTGATAAAAAAATTCCATACAATAATGAGATTCCAACTTAAAACTAATATGATTCTCTTTTAAAGTAAAAATATAAAGTTGCATTGAGTAATCTGTATATTAAAAATGAATAATTAAATGAATGTTATTAAGTTTTCAAATATCAACATTGTAATATAAAATATTTGCATTTCTCTGCCAAAGTGACAAGAAAATTAGCGACGAAGCTTATGATGATAACTTATACTTTTCAACCCTTTTTCCATTTTTCATTGAATTCCAACTTCAAATTCTATGGTGGGGTTTGTTGGCATGGCAACATCTTTCTTAGCCGTTCTTGTTGAAGATAGTTCATAAACAACAATTTTAGGGTTCGATTAGGGTTTTTTGCTGTATGGTTTTTTGTTTGATTAAATATCCTAATTGCATGATTAAAGAAGTTTTATGTAACACATTTTGCCCATTTCAAAGTACCATCTTTAGAAAGAGAAAGATAATTATATAGTTGATTAATAATTTAATAGAGTAATATAAATTTAAAGTGAAAAGAAAAGATTGCATTCATTGTTCTCCTATGAAGACAAAAACGCATATGAGAACAAAGATGCCAACATATTCATTTGGTCAATAATTGAAATTAGGGTGAGTTTTTCTATCTTTTTAATTAATGGAATGGCATAGAACGAGTGGTATTGGAATATTAATACCAAATCTTGGGCATGTTACTAGAAAAAACAAATTAGTTAACACTGGAACATTATGGGTATGTCATTATGTGCAAATTTCAAAGGAAAGACCAAAGTAGAGGTTGTTGCTCTAATTGAAATTTTATTGTTGGATGGTCCCCAATCTTAGGTTTGGAAAAGTATTTTTGGATTTTGTTTTCTAGTCTAGGGTGAGTTTGAAAGATGTGGAACATTAATATTTATGCAATAGCTTTTGGAATGCATATAGAAATTTGACTCCGTTTCCTTTAAACGGATTTAAAACACTATTACATATATATTGATTTTATGGCCATAACTTGAAATGAAAAGAGCTAACTAGTGCCCATAATTTCTATTGATGAGAACATATTTTATTGCCCATAATATGTTTATATTCTAATATAAACATAATAATATGTATAGTATATAAAACATATTATTTATTTTATGACTCGATTTTCATTATAGGGTAATTGGTGTGATGTTTCTAATGATTTTACATCGTTTAAAAGTTGAAATTAAAGACAATTTAACTAGACTTTTATTTTTAAAATGTTGGAATTCTTTAAAGATATAATTATGATGAAACTCCAAATTATATGTGACATTTTTACATTATTTAAAAATAGAAAGTAAAGATAATTTAAATACATTTTTTTAATTTTCTAATATACTTTTTAAAAACAAATTTGTAATGAAACTTTTAATTCTAAAACTGACTTATCTCAATGAATTTGAGATTGAAATAGTAATAATAATAGTAATTTTTTTAACAGTTTTTAGTTTGAAAGAACGGTGTGATACTACCACTTCAATAGAAATATTGAACGTATTAAATTATTATATTATTTTACGAATGTATGCATTGTTTCTAAAATATTATTAACCATGCCAGTCACCACTCAACTGGAATGAATAAGCCATTTTTTCTACTAATAATGATGAAATATTATATTTTAATGATTAACAACAATTTGATAATTTCGCAGCTCAAAAAAGTTAGAAGGTTAACATAAGGATAAATAATTTTATTATATTAAATTTGTATAATAAAATTTGCCTTCTATTTTGAAGGGAAATTTTAAGAAATTACAATACATTCAAATCCAAAATATCATATTTTAAAATATTTTATTTAGATAAAATATTGTATAGAATTCATAAATTTCGATGTCCTATAAATAAAAAGTATGAATGCAACCAAATGCGAATAATTTTTTAATACCTAAATACAAATTGCAGTAAACATCAAATTACATAAGAAAATATTAGATGGTTAAAAATAAGATAAAATACCATTATTTTGTAATATACAAACTGTGAGTAGTCCATAGAGTCCACGAGTTAAATCTGTTTAGTTCACATATAATGCGAATAAAGTATAAAAGGTTCGCATTCAAAATTCTACTAAAATGCCCACTCAGTGTAAAAACGTATGCAAAATTCTACTTAAAAAAAATGCAAGAGTGCACTTGCATGGCCTACTTGTGACCCACGTGTCTTAAATGATGTAAAATCAATAACACATTACCAAAATTGACTTAATAATATATATAATTAGATTGAGTCAGCAGTGCTTTGATTAATTGAGTCGAAAATACTCAAACTAAATCAAAGAAAGAACACAGGAATAAATAAATATGAAAACAATGAAAAAAAGTTTAAAATTATCACTTTTTAAATAAATTTATATTTTTACATACAAGCGACTATATCATTCTATAAATTTTAAAATTTCTTATTCAAATAACTTGCTATAAAATATTTTAATTTTTATGTAAAAGAAAATTACTTTCTATGCGAGTTTTTTTTTTTTTTTTTTAATTATCCCTTCCTCTTTCGGATAACAATTTTTTTTTTATTTGGTATAATTTTT
>Ga0099825_1006747_pt1 | contig 14233 bp, 3 predicted proteins | sample SiratroredBW_FD_76838 | JGI IMG/M metagenome (GOLD analysis project Ga0099825, IMG submission 76838) | Root nodule microbial communities of legume samples collected from California, USA - Siratro red BW | ecosystem: Host-associated > Plants > Roots > Nodule | place: USA: California | collected... | reverse complement strand
TATATATATATATATTTATATTTATATATATATATATATATATATATATATATATATATATATATATATATATATATATATATATATATTATATATTATATATTATAATAAAATATAAAGAATTTCAACAAAAAAAATATTTAACTGATGTTAGATGTTAAATATTATTCTTATTATCACGACTACAAGTATGCGTGTAACTAAGTGTCTACTATCAGTCAATATTGAAATGCTATTAGTGTGAATCAAAACGATACAAAAATGATAAAAAAAAGTTTAAAATTTAGAAATAAAAAATAAGAAAAAATAACAAAAGTCGCTTTTTGATCACAAATTGGATACAAATTTATATTAAATAGTTATATAATAGTGTTAATCTCGTAGACAAAACCATTTATATTAAATAATTTTATGCAAGCGTCGGCTTAACTAATATAATTTTTTTTAATAATAAAAATATAATGTTGACTTAACCAACATTTATTGAGCAGATTTAATAAAAAAAATAAACTTAAATAATTTTATTATATTCTTTAAAAGGTAAGAAAGTTTCAACCTGTCTTATTTAAATTAAATAATTATATGATAACGTCGATTTAACGTCATGCTGATACTTGGTGAAGCAGATTTAATGAAAAAACTTAGACGATTTTAACTTATTTGTGAAAGATAGTTCCTAACTTTCTCACTTTTCGCCTCTTTCTCTATTTAGGGTCTTCGCTATTTCTCTTCTCACTCACTAGTTGGATAGAATCAAAATTGTTATTATTCTTCTCTAAGAAATAGTCAAGAGATATAAATACATGGTAACCCTTTGATCCAAGGGTTCAGAACACAACAAACCAGAGAGTTTTGTTTTGTAAAAACAGAATCAAACCGTAAACAAGAATATTACCCATGTTCCAATTTGGGTTTCTTATGGAATACTGGTGCATTTTTATATTCTTTTTTGAGCTTGACTATGCAAGTTTGGAGAACATAAACAGATGTATGTTTAAATTCTTTATGGGAAATTTTTGACAAAAATTTAAGGTTAGGACTAAGCTTATATCATATTTTCCTGCAGCTCCAATTTTTCGAGTTGGAATGTACTAAGGACAGGTTTACTTTTAGCCTTCAACATTAGTGACACATAAACCAGAGAGGCAAAGGTAAGACTTGCTACATTGAAGCAAGAATTACTAAGTTAAATAATAATTACATAAAGAACAATTAAACATGTTACACAGATTAGTCATTGTCACATGGTGTTGGCTGCAGTGAAGTGCCCCATGTATGAGCAATCCTTGACCCTTTCTTTTCCTAGCTCTAGTACTCAAAGCAGACACACTGACCCTATTCCGGTATTTTTACACAATTGGTGTAAATTTAGTTGGAAATTACTAATATCGACAAAAATTTTAAAAATCGCAAAAGTGGATTTAGTCGTGTGAGGTCTGACGAAATATTTTCATGACACATACAATATTCCTATAAGTTTATTTGGTGGAAAATTTTCTTGTGAATTTTCTATAAAAATTTGTAAGAAACGAGTTTTTTTTATTTTTTTTAATTTCTGTTTTGAGATTTTAATGCAGAGTTTGATTTGAAGGTAATTCACTAATGAAAAAGTTATATAAATACTTTTTACTATAAATTTATATTTCACAAATAATTTTCAAATTTTAGATTTGGAGGTAATTTTTCTTACAAAATTGTCTTTATAAGTATGTTCGTTGCTAATTCTTTTAAAAAAAATCTACAAAAATTTTCATACAAATTTTAATATATATATATATATATATATATATATATATATATATATGTATATTAAATTTTATTTTTTTATTTCAAAGTTATCTTGCATTCTACAAAATAATTTATAATATTTTTTATTTAGTTAATGATTGCTAATACTTAAAATTTAGATAAAAAAATACTATAATATCTCTACTTCCAATTTTACTTACATTGATTTAAAAATGAGTTGAATAGTTAATTAAAATAACAAGCTGAATTTGTCTAATTTTTTCTTATTACTATATTAGAATGCATTAAAATGAAAGTGAATAATTGATTAAAATAGTATTATTGTCCCAAAAAATACGCCTAGTATTACATGAGATTACAATACTTATTATTACTTAAATAAATTAATATTATCATTTATTTATTAAAATAATTATTTATGATGATTTTTTTTGTAGATTAAGTTAATTTTTAATGTTGTTTTTTTAGGATGAAGATCATATTACCCTATAGCTATAAAGCATATTCAAAGTTTCCATGAGCTGACTTTTAAAAGCAGTACCAAGATTTTTTTTTTCTATTGTGAGAGGTCAGATGAAATTGTAAGAAATATCCTTTTAAGTTTTTCGTAAAAACTTTGTAAGAAATATATTTCCTTCTGTAATTAATCTTTCCACCCCAATTTTATATATATTTTTAATTTAAAATTATGGTAATTCTCTTAATTAAACTAAAATTACTATATATATTACAATTTTATAGCATTTTTAACTAAAAATATTCTAGTGGGTGGAAAGGCCATCTCTGCTAACATCGTGTAGTTATTTTTATTTACGTCATTTTCAACAAAAAAAAGTTAAATTAATTTTAGTAGTTACTTCCTAAGTAGTTGTAGTAAATTTTGTCAAAGTCCAAATACCAAATTAAAGAAAAAGTGCTGAAGCATATATTAAAACGAAAGAAATATCCTTTCTTTTCCACTTCAGATTTTATCATTGATTAAAACAGCCAATTAAAATTCACTACAAATACTTAAACCTTGGAATAAAAAAAATCAGAATTGGTTAATCAAACAAACTGGGCCGAAGTCCATGAGCACCAAATACAACAACTAAAGGCCAAATTCTTCCTACACCTCCATAGAATAACTTAAATGACGGTTTTGCCCTTGATGAAAAAAAACTCTACGCCTCTTTCCCTTCATCTTCTTCACATTGAGCACCCCCTCCGCCGCAGCACCCCGTCGCACCCCTATTGAAATCATTGCGTCGAGCGAAAACAGCTTCCACCAGATGCTTCAACAGAGACTGTTTAACACTACAGATCTTTGATTTGTTTGGATGTAATGAGTTTTACGTGTTTTCAACCTTTTTCGTGATGCTGAATTAGATGGTAGCTAAGAGTTTCGCTGATGAATCCAGTGTGATCTTTCTGGGAGTTCCACATAGCAATGCCCGAACAGATCTTCAGCACACATAACTAAGAAAGAAAAGGAAAAAATTCAGAAGATGCAGACATAAATGTGAAATTCTTGGGACTTGTCTTGTGTGGCTCTTGGTTTCTTGGCACTTGCCAGATCTGGGTTTATAGTGGAAGGTGAAGGAACCAATAATATAAAAACAATCTATAATACAATTCAATTTGTATAATAAAAAACAAAAAAAATTATATTTTAAATTATATAATTTAAAATATAAAAGTTTATCGTATTTTAATTTGTATAATTTAAAATATAATTTTTATATTTTAGATTATATATTTATATTCTGAATTGTATAATTTAAAATAAAATTACATTTTAAATTATACAATAAATAATCGTAAATTTAACTTTTGAATTCTGTAATTTAAGACATAATTTCATTTTCAGAATTGAAAATTTTAGAAAAATATTTTTAATATTTTTTTAAATATAAGTGGTAGAGGAAAGTATTGAGACCAAAAAATAGTTAAATTTTAAGTAAATCAAATGTTTTTCGTGATGAATCTTTAGAGTTACTATAATTGTCAGAACATAAAATCCTTTTCCTTAGGCTTTTTCATGTCAGCCTTACATGAGGTCAGTATTTTGATTTTTCTAATCCATTAGACAATAATTTCAACATAAAATCATTATGCAACAATCTATAAATAAAATTAAAAAATAATAAATAACTTTATCAGTAAATCAATATAAAATATAAAAAATTAGGAAAAAAAAATATACATCTATCGAGATTAAGAAAATGATGTCTTGACCCCACTCTTTGAATAAATATAATCTTTGAATTATTTTTATTTATTCTCTTCAAAATAGGATGTCTTAAACTAAAATAGAATAATTATAATTTTTTATATTTTTTTCTCAAAAACTTTACGCATAATATTATAATTATTTTAATCAATATTAATACGAACAACTTAATTATTTATTATGTTAAATTTCATTATATTTGATGAATGACCATTTCAAAGTTTAATTTTTTGATAGGTGGCTGATACTAGGCGAACTCTAGTTTACACAATAATTTAGAAAAAAAAATGTTATAATTGATTTGAATTGCTCAGTTTTAATGAAATAAAGTATTATTAATTATTGTAAATTAAAGTACATATTTATAAAATATCTGGAAATCAAATAAAATTTTGGTACCTTCATTTTGAGTTTTAATTTTAGTTGTTAAAGTTGAAATTATCACTTTGGTCTGTTAAAGTTTCTCCCTTAAATAAATCTGGTTCATCCATTATTTTTTACTTTAACTTGGTCAACTTAATAACTGATAGTAAACACAATACGACCTTTTATTCGGAAAGCACAACGACCTCTTATCTTGAATTCCATGTCGTTATCTTGAATTTCAGGTACAGGATATATGAATCATAAAAGCACAACGAACTTTTATTCGGAAAGCATGAAGAACGAACGAGAAAGGATACACGGTAAATACAACGTAAGAATCGTGTGTAAATGTTGTACAAGATCATAGGAGTGATCAATAATGGAAGACGTAAATATTGTACTCCACAACAGCGTTTCCTGTCTTGTTATCAAGACTATACGTCTTCAGATCAGCAAAGCCACGTGCGAATTTGAAAACCCCACTTCCGCCAACAATCGGCAATTCCCTTTCGTTCCGGAATATCAAGTTCCGACCCAACAAGCTCAGAGTGCTGCCATTGAATTTCCCTTCCGTGAACACGAAGTTGAAGAGCATGACTAGGGCAACCTCATTCTGGTCTGAAAACCCGTACAGTCCTTGTCCCTTTCCGACAGGTTTGGACCCGGGATCGGGCCCAACGGTCAACGGGTCGTCGGCTATTGCCACGAATCCGAAAAACGTGGAGGAAGTGTTGGTCGTTTTGGCCTCTGCAATTTGCACTGCTGTGGGCTTGGTCCCGATTGTAACGTCGTGCAAGAAGAACTGAAGGTGGAGCAGCTTCTCCTTTTTCAGACCCAGAGATTTTGGAGATACGTATTCAAAGAAATTGGAGTTTTCTGCTGCTGTGAGTGAGGAGAAGAGGAGGGTGAGGGTGAGGGTGATGAACCAAATGGCCATTGAAAGTGGTGACTGTGGACACGTACTGTGGACACGTAATGATTGAGAAATCTAAACTCTACGAGAAAGTAATTCATAGATGCCCTCGACAGTGAGATAATAAGACTATATAACTACAAAAAAAAAATAAGGAAACGCTACAAAATAAATAAATAAATAAAAATTAGTCACGAATTTAAGGAAAAAAAATCGTTTTTCGGCTAGTAATAGTCAAACACGCATCACAACAATTGTAGTGATAATTTATCTTATGATGGAGGAAGCGTGGAAGTTCCAGAGGGATTGACTTGGTGCTAATAAAACTTGGAAGAAGGTGACGGGGAAAAGCAACAATGGAAATAAGCAAGTTCGCATTAAAATGGTACTAAACTCGATCGTAATCAAATATTAGATATAATATTAACGTCAAGCTCATGAAAATATTATTAGGATAAGGGAATTCAACTTCAGTTGTTTAAGGATGAATAGTACAGCGCACCGCATAGTCGTCGCCGGCTACATAGATTGACTGTCGGTTTTGTTGTTGTGGCTTAAAAGAGGACAATTTTCGTAAGTCAGGGGAATTTCAGCCATGTAAGCTTGTATTCTTACATAAAATTATAAGGTTATTTCATACTTTCAACTCAATTTAGTAAGATGTGTTCTTACCCAACCGATTGAAGGTCTTCTAAAGTCAATGAGGCACGATTGAGGTGTGTGACATAGTTGGTTGAGATGTGTTCTACCTGTAAAAGATTATAAGATTATCTGATATTTAAGTCATTAAGAATATAAGAATACTTAAGTTAATAAGAAAATAAGGAAAGTATATATAGTATTTAAATAAGTAAAGAACCAGATAGATAGATGATATAAGTAAACAATGTGATCATATTTCATATTTATACAATCTTTTTAATAATGAGGTATAATTTTCATTAAATGTTAGAGGTTTAGAATTTGAGTAATAACTCCCTTAATCAATTATTATAATTAAATTAATAGAAGAGTTATAAGTAGGTTATCAGGGATTAAATTGAATATACATAAGGCATTGATCATGGATATAAATAGCAGGTTATTAAAAAAAAGTTAAATTATTAATAAAATTTTATAGACAGAATTTTATTTTGGTAAAATAAATAAATTTATCGACAAATATCATTCATTGTTAAATTTATCGACGAATTTATCGACAGATTTATTTTAAATCTATCGGTAATTACTGACGGACTCAGAAATCTGTCAATAAATTTATATATAATAAATTTATCAAAAGATTTTGAGTGTTTTTATGTATTTATCTCGTGATAATTTTTTTTTAGTGGCTGAATCGTATTGTTAAATGAACGAGTTAATTTCGGTCTCCTCATTCGTTTGGATTGGGTGTGCTTAAGCTCCGTTTGGAGTTGAATCTATAAACTCGACCTACCGTTCTGTTAGGAATTCTAACCGATTTAATAAAATAGTAGTAGTCAGTAAAAGGGTAATCATTATCTTAGGAACAATTTTTTTTTCGCAAGCATTTAATGAGGGGTAGAGGGGTAGAGGAGTAGACAAATCAATCACACCATGATGTCAATTGGAAACTTTTATTACCTTTTGATCAGATTACACCACGTAGCCCTAACATGCGCAATGTCTTGAGAGTGCTAGTATTTGCCGCATTTGATGAATTATTTTCTTAAAGGAAAATTTTTAAATTCCATTTAGCCAACTACCTCATAGCTTCTTCTTTTATTTCTAATTCCTATGATGTTGGTAGAAGTTTAATAGGTAGGGAGATTGCTCCTATTAGGGAAGCAAGTTCCACTGAGTGTGCTGAATTATTGTTTAGTGAGGGGGAGCCCACGGAAGAAGCTTTTTTACTGTCCCTCGCTGCAACTGCTTCCTTTCTTCTGTCTGCGGCTGCTACGACTACCGTACCAGCAGTTATCACTGTTAAACCTATAAAAAGAAAAAACCCTCATCCAAAACCTTTCAGGAAGGATCTTAGGTTGCGGAAATGTTGGATTGAACTTTTACTGAGAAATTCAAGTAAGGGAAATTGAATTGTATGTTGTCTGATTTGATTTCAGTATAATTGTGAGGTAGGGTTTGAATTGAATGATTTTTGAATTATTAAAATTGGTTAACTTAATTTTTTCTTTATTTTACTTATGTGATGACATATGTTGGTAATGATTGTGTTTTTGATATGAGAGTAGATGGTGTTGCAGATGGATATGTAAAAGATTATTTAGGATGAATGATACTATTAAGTATAGACTAAATTTAAAAAATAATTTAAAAATTCTTTATAATTAAGTTTTAATAGAATTCTAAAAGTAGAATTTTGAAATTAGTTTAAAAGATTACTATATGCAGATAAATCTTAAATATGATTAATAAAATACTTAATTTTATTCATGGTATTTTTGGCATGTTACCGATAACATTTAAAAGACTAAACACATATCTAATTATCTCAATCATTAATAAAATTAAAATAAAACTAGCAAAAGTAAAATTTTGTATTAAGTATATTATTTTATTATACTAAAAATAAAATATATTATATTATCCTTAAACCAACTATTTATCTTTTAAATTATATAATTACTAAGTTAATTAGTATTTTTTTTACAAATTAGTGTGTGTATATATATATATGTATATATATAATATATATATATATATATATACATATATATATATAAAAATATAAATATGTGACACTGTTTTAAAACATTATAATATTATAATTTCATTGTCATGTTATATTATGTGTTACGTGGTGTGTGTCTGTCTATCTTACGTAACACATTTAATAACTTTTTATTAGATAATTTAAATTGTTAAAATTTAATTTTAGATTAAAAGTTACTCTCAGCTGTCCAAAAAATATTAATACAGAATTATTTAATAATCTATATATATTTTTGAAAATTGAGGTATAATAATTCTTAATATATATACCAGTACAAACTATTTTATTATTATTGTATTGTTATTTATTTTTTAATCAAATAAGTTATGGATCCCTAATATATAATTAATTTTTGTTTGAATATTAAATAAATAATCACTTTAAATATTTAATAAATTAAAAAAATTAATTTAAGGCTCTCATCATACTTACATGAGTTTTATCATCCACGTATCCTTTAAATTAAAACACGTATCAAATTATTTGAAGGTTAAGAAATGTTATAAATAAAGTATCTTTTACTAATTGTATTAATATAATATACATCCTATGATAGCAAATATATCAATTCTGATGATAAAAAAATAATTGAAGAACTAAAAGATAATTTTAAAAATATATCAAGGATCAAATAAAAGAGTCAATACTGTTGGACCAAAAATATCAATAAATGTTTTTTTAGGAAGATAACGAAAATAAAAAAATTTATTAGATATTCAAATTAAAAAAATATATATTAGATACTTAAAAAAAATATATCAAATGATGTAGACTTGAATTTTGTTTTTTTTTTTAGAATTTGCCGCATACTATTGTAAAATAAAATATTATGTAAAAAGTTATTAAAAAGGCCATAATTTGGATAATCTTTTTAAAGTCAAATACCATTACTCAAATATGTTAAGTTTTAATTAGAATTTTAATTTTTATCCACTATATAAAATCATTAGACACGGGACCATATTTTTTTTTATTACAATAAAATTCGATCACGAGGCGTAATTACAAATTTTCAATTTATCTACGTTAATTTACACCACCATTCAACCAATATCAAAATACTACTTCCGATTTTTTATGTATCTTAATTTTGAAATTTTTTATATGTTTTTTTAAAATTTTAATAACGCATATTACTATATATTTTTATTATATATTTAGTTTTATAATAATTTTTACATAATTTACACATGAGTTTATTGTGTTAAATGGAAGAGAAATAAATTAATTTGCAAATTATACCATTATTTTTTAAAATAAAAATGTATTTTCTAGAAAGAGTAATTACAAAGAACAAATTTATCATATTCAAGTGACTTTGTCTTGAATTCCGATCTAATAAGATAATAATTTAGACTGTAGTCTTTCTAAAAATTATTTATTTATTAATTTAATATATTTCGTTTTGTTTGTCTCGTTTGCTTGACCAACTAATTCCAGTCAAATGAGCTTCTTCTTATATACGGAAGAAGGGAATTAATTTTTAGTATGTCACGCATTCTGATCAAGTTATAACGGGTCAAACTAGCTTTTATGACTTTATTGGAAGAATGAAATTAAAATTTATAATCTGCCGTAACAATATTATAAATTTATATAATAGTCTTCCTAAAAATTATTACTTTATTCATCTTTCAAAATTGTTAATTTTATATATTAGTTCAAAAGTTGAAAAGTGATTATTCAAAAAAATATGATCAATAATTTCGGCAATAAACTAAATAACTACAATAATTAAATAATTTTTAGGCTCGTCATTAATTGAAATTCTTATATCTATAAATAAATTACCATGTGAATGATTGGAGTATATTATAAATGATGATATTTTTCAGAGGTAATTTAATGTTCCATGTTGGTATATTATCTGGTCTGCTAATGAACTTTAAAAGAAAATACAATAAAATTGAAATATATTATATGCAGAAATGCTGTGATTGATTAATAGCTTGTCATAGATAAAGAGTTTTCTATGAATTATCTAATTTACATTTTTATAATATTATCTTTTCTATCTAATTATTATAGGAAAAATTCTCAAGTACATAATTGCCATCAAATAATAACATCGAATCTATTAATTTTTGTGTTTATTTTGTAAATTAACTCAATTTAAGGATAAGAAAGTAAATAAAATTGAATTTTAAATTTAAAATAAATAATTAAATTTTAAAATCAAAGTAAGAATACAATTTAATTAGTTGAAAATTTTTAAACTCCAATTGGTTCATTAATTTAATTATAGGTTTCAATGTGCTCAATTATAGTCAACAGTCAAACAATTGATCAAGTCAACTTTCTAGAACTTTTTCATATATATTATATATGTTGCTTTGATGTTTCTATGTTGTATTTCAGTGAAAAATGTTTAAAGGTTTATTAGAAGTGTATGAGTCAATATTTAGACATTTAATTTATTTATTTATACTGATTTAAGGAGTTGATCAAAGTCAACTATATTTACAAAATCATCAGATTGAGTTTCCAAGTTAGCTTCTTCCTTATCACATATTGAATCTCAAACATTATAAATACAAATCTTTATTTCATTCAAAATCTCAAAAAGTGAGATTGTTATAATAAATACTAAGGGTAAATGAAAAATTAATAAATGTTATTGAAATCCTAATGAAATAAATAAAATGGAACATTCTTTCTTTCAAAATATCAAGAGAGGGAGTATATGAATAGATGTCTCTTTATTATTGAGACCTAAGATTATTATTGACATAGTTTTAAAACTTGGAATCGAATGTATTATCGGTTCGATTTATTCATCAAATAGGACATGCAATCCACGATCCAGGGATGAATTGAAAGAAAAATTCAAACAAGATAAATTCAATTTGAATTTTTGAAATCTCGCAAGGCACGAGTTAATCTCAAACCTTAGTTTTTTTTTTTTAAGAAAAAATACAAATCAATAAACTCAGATATATCACTATAATGTGTATATATAATATCTTAGATATATTTTTTTATATATTTAATACAAATTCTTTAAACAGTTCAACTACTAATTTATTATCAATTAATCACGCGTTAATTTAGTATCTGAACCCATTAATAAGTAATAGTATCTATTTTAAAACATGCATTAAAATTATATTTAAGAGAAGATGATATACATTAGTTACATGATATACGAACATTCAATTAGTTGAAATAGCTTATTTACGAATCTTATATATGTTGCTTTGTCAACTAAGCTTGACTATTTAAATGATTATACGATTATTAATCAATAATTTTCGAATTTTGTTTAAAAACATTATCAATTATTATAAATGAATTAAATGTAATATTTTTACGAAAATTTTAAAACAAATAAATAAAAACTTTATATCACTCTAAGGTCCTTGCTCTATTTTATCTCCATATTTCATCTCTATCATTTTCATGTAGAATGAGAAGAAAACTATTCAACATTTAATTTTGCCTTTAAAAAGTATTTTAGATGATTAAAAGAAGAATGCGTGTTTAAATTGTCCTTAATCTTAACTTTTATAGATATAATCAAAGAAGTTTCACAATTGAATGTCAATGTTCAAATCTCAAGTTTAATGAGATAATATAACTAGAGTTAATTATCACATCTTATATATTGTTGGCTTGGTAGCTTGGAGTTTCATCGTGCTTTTATCTTTAAAAGGTACTTTGAAAGATTAAGGACAAAATGTGAATTTAAATTGGTATTAAGTAATATGAGACTATTGAGAGTGCCGAAACAACACCCTTATTCGAGGTCTAAGGGAAACAAGGGTTCATCTTTGGACCCACTTTTTCATCCCCAAATATAGTGTTAATATTTTGACTTCTAGTCTGTTAAGATAACATTATTAAGATAATCACTTCATCCTATATAATAATTTATTTAATATATTATAATTAAATAAAATATAAAAAACATTTAGTTTCTTATTTTAACATAATAAATAATTTAAAAATATACGTAATAATTAAATTTTGTAACAAATAATATGAAAATATTAATAAAGTAAAATAAATTTAATATTTTGTTAACATATGTTTCATGTTAAATAGTAAATAAATTCAATCAAATTATAAAATAATAATAATTAAAATAAGATAATCATAAAAATAATTACTAATAATATTAATATTCAAAATTAAAGTAATAATAAAATTATTAATAATATTAATATTAAAAATTAAAAATAATAATTGATACTTTTATAATCTTTTCAATTAAAATAATAATAAAAATTTATTAATTACACGTAATAAATTAATTATATTTAATCTTAAATTAATTTTAACTATAATTTTATTTATTAAAAAAATCATTTATCAATTACATGTATCACATCACTCATAAACTTTTACAAACTTTCTCTTCTTTTCTTATATCTTTCTCTTAATCCAAACAACCAAACTTTTTACACATTTTTATCTCAAATCTACTCTCTCAAATCCACTATCCAATCCAATCAAACCATTTAATCTCCTTTATTTATACACTATCACATAACTACTCCTAAATAAAATGGACTAATTTTGTTTATAATTATCTCTACCAATCTAATAAATGACTTTTACAACATGACTTCGGTATCTTAATAACTATTTATATAAAAAAACAATTGCTTGACTATTAATTATATTAATATTATTTTTTTATTCTTTGATTTAAATTATTAGCATATATTATTACATTATTAAATGAAGTTTTTTTTATTCAGAAGATGTAAAAGTATAACTTTTCTTAAAAAATTACATGTTAGAGAAGATAATATATTAGTGATGTGATATAGGAAGTTTCACGTGATGGACGTGGCTGACTTACCAAAATCCTTGTTCATTTGTGAAGTATGCTTCACTATTTAGTAGTCCAGCCGCCAGCCATAATTAATGTGGAAGAATCATATTAACTGATCTCTCTATGCATAAATGTAATTAAAATATTTTATTATGTCGTATACATCACTTTAGCATTTCATACAACATATAAAGAAGTGAACTTAAATAATTATTTTTTTCACTAAAATTTAAAGAGGTAAAATTTTTAAAGATAGAAAAAGATAGAGTGAACAGACATTTTAATTTTGTTTAAAGAGAAACTTAAAAAATAATAAAATAAAGTAAAATGACATATTCGATTGATTGGAGTAGTTAAACAATGATTCGCCGGTGGTATCTTCATTCAGCTTTCAAAACTATTTAAACCAAACAACTGCATATATTCTATTTTCAATTAGAGTTTGACTTCCAAAGTTGCACAATCTTATAAAATTTATCCTCTAATGTATAAAAGATCACAAATTTTACCCAATGTATTTAAACTTTCACAGATAAACTTTCAAGACAATTAATATACATGTCTTTATATAATTTGAGAAGTAATTTAAAAAATAGAAAAAAATTTACATAATTGTGAAATCCTTATGATGCGATCGAAGGCGTATCTATAAATATTTCTTAGAGAGGCCAAAATCAATATATAATATTTTTATAAGTTTTTACAAAAAAATACATTCTGATATAAAGAATTAAATAGTTAAATTTTTATAAGTTACAACGGTCCTCTATGCATTTTTATATTTTAAAAATATTATATATATATATATATATATATTATCAATATTATGAAAATTATTTTTCTCTATGCGTAAAACTAATCCACCATTCAACAATGCATTCACCGCACAAGATATATTTTTGAGTCTCTGTATTTAGTAGTTGAGGAACTATAAAAATTAGATGCAAGATGATAATTAATTTTTTCATTTCTGCATTCATTAAAAAAAAAAGTATCTTACGAAAACAACCCTAATATTTTGGGTGAGAATCTTATAAAGAGCTTAGTTCCATTTATTGCGGAGGTGACTTGACATTAGTAATATCTGAAAGGCAACATGAAACACCTAATTAACATTATCTGAAGAAGCATGAACTTTCAACATATTGTTTAATGTCTGCATTTGTTTGAAGATGACGTATTGAGGAGATCCAATACCAATATCAATAGGAAGATGTGGACAAGGAAAACAACAGCTGTCATAGGCACAGAGAGGGAAAGAGATTCAAGTCTTGGCGTGGGGTGAATTACAAACGAAGCAAAACAAAAGCGTGAATAAGAATAATAATAATAATCATTATTATTATTATTAAATTATAAATATGAATAATGGTTGACGAAAACGTCGTATTCCACGACGGCATCGCCTTTGGAAAAATCGACAGAGTAAAACTTGGCCTGAGCGTAGCCACGAGCGAAGCGGAAAGCCCCAGTGCCGCCAACAATGGCCATTTCCCTCACAGGTTCGCTCATTATCATGTT
>Ga0099825_1006746_pt1 | contig 14240 bp, 3 predicted proteins | sample SiratroredBW_FD_76838 | JGI IMG/M metagenome (GOLD analysis project Ga0099825, IMG submission 76838) | Root nodule microbial communities of legume samples collected from California, USA - Siratro red BW | ecosystem: Host-associated > Plants > Roots > Nodule | place: USA: California | collected... | reverse complement strand
TAAGATATTATGTGTTCTAGCATTTAGTAATATTTTAGTAGTCTTAAATTTATATTGTATGATTAATTTATCTGTATCTATTTATGTATATATGTAGATGATAATATATATATATATATATATTACCAAGAGCAATAATTGTTTAATAACATTTGTTTTAGATTTTGTTTAGTTGGAGTAAATAAAAAATAAAATTATATTTAATTAATTTTAAAATTTGTGATAAATTTCTTTTTGTCCCTTAACTTAAAAATAGTTCATTTTATTTCTTCAGATGTAATAAAATCTGATGCTAGTTCCTAAGCATTAAATTTGAGAGATTATATTCTTTATTAAGTTCAAATGATTACAATAACAATATCTTAAATTTGAAGTTTCAGAACTAAAAAGATAATTAAACCTAAAAACTAATAATGATGTAGACATAAGTTAGACTCTTCTCTCTCATACTGTTGCATTGTTGGTGCAGGAGAAAAATTTTACATGCATGGCCTACGTAAATAAATAGATATGGCGAAGAGAAGGAAAATAAATTTGTTTCTTTTACCTTTTATTGTTATCAATATCAACTCTAATAATTTGACATATTTTATAGCCATTATTTTGGAATGCATAATTTCGATAATGTATAAGGTTAGAAAAAAAAAGTTCAACTTAAAAGTAAAATTGTCTTTAGGAAAACATTATAGTTTTCTTTTTACGTCCCATTCAATCAAATAAATGAGAATGCTTTTATAAATTTTTTTCCAATTTTTGCTTGTCCAAAATTTTATTTATCTTCATTTTTCATCTTTCTGATATTTTTCCTTTCCAAATTTTTTTTTCGTATATCTTTTTAGTGCCTAGGACTCTATCGTCCTGTTTGTTTTTAAGCGCAGAAAGATTCATAAGAAAGAAAATGCAAAAATCAAAGACTGAAAATGTGAAAAATCACATAAAACAGAAAAAATTTGATGACTTAAACTTTCTGAGTAACAATGAAATTCTTCTTTGCGAAGAATTACTATATTTCGAAAAATAATCGATTATATCTTTTATATAATTGATTATTTTAATATTTACTTTTTCAATAATAAAATAAGAAAATTAAAATCAAGAATATTAAATTTTGTGTTTAAAAATTAATTTTTATTTTAAATTATTTAAAAAAATATTTTACGAATTGATTTTTAAATATATTAATATATAAAAAGATTATTATACTACATCAATCAATTTATTTACAATCTTTTCGTATATTTCCAATTTTTTTCTCTTAATCTAAACAATTTCATTTTTCATCTTCTTTTCTTCACTTCTTTCTCCAATTTCTCAATTTCACTTTTCAATTCAAACAATTCCTAAGTAAACCCACTCTTCTATTCAAAACTATAGCAACAAATTTAGCTATGTTAAGCATCCCCTAAGGGGTCGGAGGAAGGAGAAGATTGGTTAAAGTGCTTGAGGCTCAAATTTAACCCCACATCTATGTCCCCATATAAAATAGGCTACATCCCTATACTCCTATAATTTCTCCATGCATGCCTATAGTAGGTGTGAAAAGACTAAAGTAATCATATGTCCAATAGTAAAACCCTACTTTCCTTTACACCTCTGTATCCAATCTCCTCAAACAAAACTACTTGTTGATGTCTTCATATTGGGACACGTAGTTGACTATTTTATCTTTTGTCTTCCACCAACTAGGGTCATTGATGTTGTGACCCCTATATCATGCAAGAGGATAAGTTTTCTTTTCGTATTATAATTTTTTTAATTTGTTTTTAATTAGATCTGGCATACTCTAGATTATGTGATTCAAATTTGACAATTTGAAAATGTATTCGAGATGAAGCAATCCAAAACAGCTTTAAAAATAAGATTAATAGTTCTGGATAGAGCAATTAGAAAACTATTTATAAGTTATGTAATCTGAAAAACTACTTTAGTTGAGTTTTCTAAAAGAAAGTATGCAGTGTTTATGTTTTAATAATTTGGATAGTACTTTGTAGGATGTACTTTTAGATTGATATTTGTAGAATGCATTGCTGGATTGAAATTTCTAAAGTGCATTCCAAGTTAAGCCTTTTAGTATTTGTTACCAGATTGAATTTTCCATAATGCAAATTTAAATTGAGCTATCAAGAATGATTTTGCCTACTATTTTCTTAATATGTGTGTTCTTTTTCATTTGTTCAGGTAGGTACGACTAGAACAAAGTTTGGTTATTCTTAACCCAATGAATGTATCTCCTTTTCAGAACTTCTACTATCATAACTATTAATTATGTTTTTGGGATAGAATTTTACTTTCCAAAAAAGTATAGTCCATAACAACACTAAATTCAAAAATTATATTATCAATGGTCCTATTTGGAAGGTTTTTGAATAATACAAAATCCAAGAAACATACCAAAACTAGTGTCAAGAAACTACTTTTTCCCCACACGATTTCCAAACTACATCACACAGTAAGCTACCACCAAGAGAACAATGGATTCTCCTTACAAATATAAAAAAAAGGGCGAAATGATCTTTTAAAAGATTTTGGGATGCAGATGTCGGAGCCCCTATTATTAGCCTTTTATTGACTTATACAAAGGCTAACATGGCTATTACTTTTTGCACCTTTGACCTCCATGCTATCAGAAATGTAAAAGATATCCCTACACACGTTTTGTTTGGGAAGATTCTGGATTTAGTTATTCGAAAAGTTTTCGAAATATATTAAAAGAAAGTTAGTGTTGCATAATTAATAATTATTTTTTTAATAATATTTAATAATTTATTTTCACTTATAAAATGTGCAATCAAAAATTAATTTTTTTCGCTTCCAGCTGGATAATTCGTAAGTTTTTGTTTTTTTTTATCAAAACCAATTCAAAAGAGAAACTCAACAAAACAATAACATCTACTAGATGCAACAAATATATCAGACAAGCATTCTCGAATAGAGCTTCAATTTTTGACATGTAAATTCTGAAAGACAAGAATAATTCCAAGAATGTCATACCAAACACACAAAAGGAACGCTAGATGAGACTGAAGTTGAGAAACATAACACTTGTCTACTGGTTTTTAATAAAACAAACTTACATCTTTGAAAAAAAATTAATTTCAAATTACACTTGACAAGTAAGAAAAGTCCAAATTACATAATTTCATATTATTAAACAGCATTTAAAAAAAGTAATTTCAGATTATACCACTTACTTTTTTTTTTTAAATATGTAGTGTAAAATTCTTTTTGATGACTCGATCTAAAATGTTTCCGCTAAAATTGTATGGAGGGGTATTTTTAATATTTCTTAATGTTATGAAGGTGTAAGAAGGAAATAAGAAGATGTAGAAAAGTAAAAGTCCACTAAGAGAAACCAAACCAAGTACTATAAGCCCAAATATTAGGTAATCCCTTCTAAACTTGGGCTTTTACATCCTACACCTTCATAAATTTCTAACTGCGCTCTCATAAATTTTTAAAATTATCATTCTACCTTTAATAAAAGTGACTTCTCTCTGCAAAATATTCGGAACAAGTTTTCTGGAATTTCAGAACATGCATTCCAAAAGACATGAAATGCATTTTGGAATGAGCGTTATAGTACAAAATTTTTGAAGCATAAATCATCGATTCCGAAACAAGTTTTTTGAAACAAGTTTTTTAGAGAATGAGTTCTCTCTTCTTTACCTTCCTATTAGTGCAGTAAATAACAAAGGTATAGCGCTAATGGCATGATGATAGCGATGGAGGCAGGAGTGGCGTGTTGCAAGACTGCTTCTTCCGGCGCATCTCCATAGGTTCTTTCAGCACCTCTACACATTTTTTATTTCTCAAAATGTATTTTATGAAGACTTTTTTATTCTTACGAAGGATATGCTTTTGAAACAGTATATTTTAAGAGTTAAATTTTATTTTTGAAATAAGTCATTTTTGAAATCAAATTATATCTTTCTCTTTTAGAAAGTCAAATTTCACTTTTGAATCCAAAAATATCTTTTGAAATAAGCTATTTCGGAAACCTAATATTTGTAAATCCCTCTTCTTTTAGAATAATTCATTCTGAAAACTATTTTCTGATGTGAAAATAATCCAAAAGTTATTTTCACGTTTTGAATGATTTTGGAAATGGCTTAATCTGAAAACTCTTTTTTAATCTGGAAACAGTTTACAAAATCCGAAAATATATAACGGATAACGGTGAACACAACAGTAGTGACAGATAGCAACAACAGACAATGGTGGCGGGTGCAATAATCGATAATGGAACATATGGAGGTGTAAAATTTGAAAAAGATGAATGTGTGTAATGAGAGACACTTTGAGAAAATAAAAAAGATACAGAATAAGGAAGAAGAAACCTTGAAATAGTTGCTAAGACACATTCTAATTCATTGTGATCCATATATATTTTCCGCGAACAATTTTAGATCTAGTATGATCATGATCATTCAGTTCACCCCGTACCTCACTAGTGGCCTTGTGTCTGTTCATTCGTGGCTTTATCTTCCCTAGTATAATTTGCATAGCATTTATACCATGGTTCATTAAATTCTTTTTCTATTTGCAGCACCCAAAACTAAATAGCAGCACGTGGACATGTTTTTTTGCATTTGATATCAGCATTCAACTACAATGATTTTTAACTTTATTGTATTCCAATATAACTACTAAACTGCACAATTAAAAAATTATTTCAATAATAGTAGTATCCGAATATGTTCATTGTGTAATAATATTTTTGAACTCTTATATTATAAAATTCGCAAAGCATTTCGAGAACTCTCACTTCATAAATGCAACTAAAATTTCCAAATTTAGTAATTCAAAATATATTTTTTCACATTTTGATTGACCAATTTATTTATTTTTTCCTATGTATTGCCATTCCTTTTGAATACCATTCTTTCTTTAGCTAGTACACAACTTTTCGAAAGGAAAAGATTAAAGACGCGAAAAATTAAATAAACAAAGCAAGTTATACGCGGTCCAAAACATATCAGTCATTTCTACAACCACAATTATATCAAAATGTGAAAATTAAATAAAATGCCTTTAATGTCCTTGACTTGAAGAAAGTGTGCCAATAGGTAAGTCAAGGACATTCTTAAAAATTATCCCATAAATTAGTGATTGTATAAGTGGATAAGGTGATTCAAAACTATAGAAAAAAAAGAGCAATATTACCACCTAAGTTTGAAAGTTCTATGGATCATGTTAAGTGATTACAACTCAACTAAGCATCATGAGACAATAAACATTCAAATATAAAAGAAAAACAAAAAGCAATATTCAAATACCTTCCATGCTTACCTTCACCCACCAAGTGTTAGATATCTAAGTGTGAGTCTAAGTCTACATTGAGTATAAATGATAAAGTTGCACAACATACAAGAAAGAAGACCCACAAATCCAATGCCTTAAGGTTTTGGGTTGAAAGTGGTGTCATTTCTTATGTGGGTCTCGCTCATGTCTCATTCTTGTTTATTCTTCTTGGTGTTTCCCCCTCGATACACGTTTTCTGTTTAAGTATGTAAATGATAGTACAATTGAGAGTCGTTTGTGAGTGAGGTAAGGTTTTGAGTTAAAAATTGTGTCATTCTCTTATGTGAGTTGGACTCTTGTCTCATTCTTGTTTGTCTCTCTGATGTTTCTCCCTTTCGATTTTCCCAACACCAAGATCCAATACTGACAAAGTTGACGACCTCCATTTCTTTGGCAAAAGAAAGAGAACCTCACAAATAGATGGCATGAATAGAAGAGATGATCACCATTACCATGCACCTGAGTTGAGATTCTTAACGAATTATATTTGAAGCACTTGACAATAGACAAGAACAAATTTAAGAGGAAACTCTACTCTTGACAAGCTCTAATCCTTCAGAATGTCGTGCCTCACTAGAAGAACAAATTTAAGAGGAAACTCTACTCTTGACAAGCTCTAATCCTTCAGAATGTCGTGCCTCACTAGAGGGTGGCTAATGAGAGAAAACTCAATTTAGCAAAAATAAATTAAGATGATTAACATGGTAGTTTTTGTTGGAAATATTCATATATATATTTTTTATAAAGAACAATATTGCTGCTACTGTTATAGGGTGACCTTGCTGGGTGAATGTTTTGTTAAATTATGAGCTACTGAAGGCCTTTAGATGGAATTGAACTAGGCACTACTGAAGCTGAGTTGTGTGAGAGTGTCGCTAAAGTTAATCTATTTAAACAATGCTCTGTATTACGATTAGGTATCTTTGGCCAAAGAAGAGAAAAAGTCAAACTTAGATGGCAACTTTAGGATTCCTTGGTGTAATCATCTTCTTTCATTGTCCATTTACTATATTTGGTCTTTCCATAACTATAAGAGCTAAATCCATTGTTGTTGCGGTTAGATATAACCAACTAAATTTTCATGTAATTAATATTGAATTTATATATATGTTTTTCCTTTCAATGTCAATATTTTGATTCTTTTCTTAATTCTTTTTGTGGTAATCATCCATGACTTTATATTTGATTCTTAGAATATTGGGAAATATCGTTTGTAATCTAGAATTAAATTGAAATAACTAATGAATACTTGTGTCTAGGAATAGAGTGTGATTTACTTCTTAAGACTCTTGTGGCAAAAATAAGTCTTGTTTATATAATTAATTAGAATTGACAGTTAATAGGTAAGATTTGGCTCATTCACCTAAGAAATTAGGATCTGGGTATTATTGTGGGCTGACATTGGCATTTGTTAGAAAAGAAGATGATTATTTTTATACATAAAAGTGAGGTTTGGTGAAGTCTAACTTATGGTGTGGACATGAAAGGGGAAACTACTACCACTCCTCACCCTCCAACAAAATTGAGGAAGCTACACTCCATAAGATGAAAATATTGACATCTTACTCTCAATATATATATATATATATATATATATATATATATATATATATATATATGTATATATATATATATATATATATATATATATATATATATATTATTTCATTTTATTTCATTTTCAAAATATTTCTTAGTGTAGGAAAGTCAGAATTGTATAATACCAAAAGAAAAGTAAACAATTTCTAATTTGACTATCAGTACATTAGACTGTCAAAACTAATTTTTGGTACATCAAAAAATGCCCTTCAGTGACTCCAATAACTATAATATTTGAGGTTATTTATAGAGGAATATTTTTACTCTGAAGAAACAAGAATTCAAAGTGATTCAAACATTGTGAAGTGATGAAAAATAGAGCGTTTATTGAAAACGTATTTGGCTGAGTTCAAGAGGGGGGGGGTGATTTGAACTTTAAAAGATTTTTACAATTTAACTCTTAGAAAACAGTTTTTGCAATTGAAAAATCTTTAGTGAATCTCAATGATTAAGAATATAAGGTACAACAGAAAATAGGGTTCAAGCTCGAATGAATTGATTTATATTAGATGTTGAGAAAAAGATAAATAGAATGAATTACAATCCCAATTTAACGCAATCAAGATTTCTAAAACAGCAGAAACAAGATATATGCAATTATCACCTAAACAATATGAAACACATAATTAACTATGATAGAAATTCAGTCAATGTATTATAATAAAATAGTACAATCTAATAACAAATCCAAATTATCAAATTATGCAAAAAATTGATATTAAATTAGATTTGATTAAAGACAATTTCAATTAAAGAACCTTTGCAAAATAGATTGGACTAGAAACTTTCAGTAAATGAATTAATCACGTATACACCAATACACAAGAATCAATTACAGGTCTTCAAAGCAAAGTTTGATGATGCACACAGTGAACAGAATGCAGTCTTGTAGTAAGAATATCAAGAACCACACTGTAGTAATAAAACTTCAAGTATGCAGAAATACAGATATCAAACAGTACAGAACAACTTCCAGATAAGATTTATTTAGAATTAAAAACATATATGAAATATTGCAAATTATCAAATTTTTCAGTAACTTAACCAGAACCAAATCAATTTCCAATTAATAGTAGTAGGCAGGGCAATAACAAATCAAGATTGTGAGAGAAGGTTAAGAAGAAGAGACACAATCAATTTTATACTGGTTCACCCTTCCTCAAGGGCTACGTCCAATCTTCTTTACACCACACACAAAGAAAGTTCCACTAAATCAATTAATTGTTCACATACAATCAATCAACCAATTCTACTCCCTGTAAGAATCAAGAAACCTGCTAAATTGATCAACTACTCCTCGCAGCTCCCAATCAATTTAGCAGAACCACAAGGCTAACTCCTGTAGCCCAAAACCAATATAATTGTTCAAGAATTTCACTTAATTACAATGAACACAACATAAATCTTGAATCAAACAAGTTCAAGAAAGGTTGAGAATAACTCCCTGATTGGCGCAGAAAGAAAGGTCTGTACACAGTCTTGAAGAAATCCAGTAGCACACTACATTGGTCAAGATTGATTCTTCAAGTAAAAAGTCCCCTTTCAAAATGATTAAGAAGAACTCTAGATTTTCTCAAAAAAATTCTCTCATAGTAGTTCTCATAAGTGATGCTCAAAAGATTGTATTCTTGTTTCATATGTGTGTATCTTTCGCACTTGAAAACTCATTGTATTTATAAAAGAAGAACCCAAACTAGATTTTAAAAAACAGTTAATTCAGTTCTGTCCAAGCACGAATAAATTGATTCTGCTAAACCTGAAATCAACTTATATTCGTCCGGTACCTTATTTTCCAAAACTGTTTTTAACCAAAGTCATACCTTTCTTTTTATGGTTTGATTTAATCATTTTTGACCATGTGCTGGTGAATTTCTCCTCAGATGTTCATAGGTTTTCTTTCATAGCCAATTACACTCACTCACACTAAGACAAAGCCTAAGACACACTTCCATCTTCTTGCTTGCTTTGGCTTGCTTGGCTTAATTAAATCCTTTAGTATTGTAAGAGTACTAACAATATCCCCCTATTTTATGAAGACAATGCAGTGTGTGAGTGGTTTAAGATCTGTAACTGCATAAAAGAAACTAGTGAAAGCAATAGTATGTCATAGAACTTGTAACACATAAAACCGAACACTTTTCATTCATATTTGCTGTCAAAGCATGATTACACATGAATTCTCCAATTTAGCACATAACAACAATACATCATTACAACATTTGGAATAGAACTTAACCAAGACACAAAATAGTTCAACCGTAGCAGCAAGAGGATTAAGGATTAAATCCTGATAAAAAAAAGTAAACCTAAACCTAGGTAGACCTATTCAAAATATCAGAAAACATTAAGATGAAACCAGCATAATCAACACAAGAACCAGAACAACCAGAACAGAACAGGACACACAACAAAACAGGACACAGAACAGGCCAAGCCACACAAACACTACACTAATTCTCCCCTTATGTATTCATCAAATGGGAGATAATGACTATGATATGCATTATTTACTCAATTGGCTTATTCCAAGCAGCCATTGTGGCCAATTTATCCAGCACAGCTTCGACCTGTTGATCAAAATTCTCAAACTGAGTCATATTGATCTCTTGATTGTTCCTCTACTCAGTAGAGATAGTGTCCAGTTTGTCCAATATTGATTGTGCAAATTTCGAAAAATCTGAATTCCTTCCAATTTCACCCATAGCATCATCTTCAATGTCCATTGGCGTGTCGCCAACAGCTTCTCCAGTAGTTCCTCCTTCTACATTCTCTTCATTAGCAGCAGCTCTAGGTGCTCCACTATCAACATTTTCTAGAGCATCAGCAGTAGCATCAGTAGAATCTTCTGAGTCTTCCTCTTCTTCAGTTGGGAACCTCCACTGACCATTCACTTTTATCAGACCCATTTTGTTGAAGGTGGTGGTATTCATTTCAAACGCTTGCTTTACAGATTCAACCAGCTCTCCTTCATCAGGTACCTTGAAATACTGAATAAATTTTGAGACGAGCACCACATATGGAACTTGGTAATCCATTAGCCTTTTTGCTTTCTCCAATTGCATTCCAATCACAGACGGTCAGTTAACCTTTATCTGGGTCATGATACAGTACACAAGGATCAGATCTTCCTCATGTAGCACTGCATGGTTATTACCTCGTGGAGTTAAAATCCACATAATGATGAATGCCAAAATCGTCGGATACACAGAGAGACTGCCAACTTGAAAGCCTTTTCCCACAGCTTGCGGGTTTCTCAAACAGCTCCTGTAGAATGTCACTTTGTTGTAGTCTTCAAGACCTTCAATAGTCCCTTCCAAGCTTCAACCGTCACATTTGAGACCAGTCACTGTCTCCCAAACTTCAAGAGTGATGTCCATTATTACCCTTGACCCTTGATTCAAATTTGTCTCCCTTCACCTTCAGATTGGTGAAGAAAACCTTCATCAAGTCTGGATATATATTGCCTGTCAGCCCAAGAAATTTCTCGAGCCCTTGAAACTCCAGAGATTCAGCAATAGCCAGCAACTCTTCCGATTTCAACCAGTCCAGGCTTACATGCTTGGGAGTGTTGATCACTTTTTGACTGATCGTGGTCAGATAGGAGTTGATACTTGCTTATGTTCCTTTGCCACGAACATTTGCAAATCAACCTTCAAGATGACCCCTTGTGTTAATGTGCCTTCCATCACTTGCAGCTTCCCTGGTTCTCTTTCTTAGATTGCTTAGAGGAGGCCAAGGAAGCACCTTAGCATTGTAGAGAAATGGATTTGGAACTTTGTGTTTTTCTGAAGTATGATAGTGTATATTGCTTATGCAAAATGCCTATGTGCAATGTGACATTTCTAGGCAACCACAGACAGCCAATCGGCACAACCAAACGACACAACTTCAAAAACCTTTGAATTACCCATTGTGCAATTTGGATTAATGATAGCGTACCTTTTTCATTTCGAATTATACGAGGACAGGTGGCAATTTAGTGGCTCAATAAAGACATGATGAATGGGATTCAGAATGATGGTTACAGATCTTCTGCCCATTACAATCTACTCAGTGGATTTGATTCTTCAAATCCTTACTCATTCATTTTGCTCAGGTCGCGTGAGTTAGTTACAGGAAAGACAAAACAACAATACAAAATTTTCATAGTAAATTTTGTTGTAGCAATAAATTGATTCAAAACACGTATAAACTGATTTGAGTGATAATGAGCAGAATATTATGCAGTTATGACTTATGTAATGTTCGAATGATCCAATATGCCTAATTTTGTTCTTAGATAATTAAATTTGTCCTTAGCAAGTGGTTTAGTGAAAAAATTTGCCAATTGTTTTTCAGATTCAATAAATTTGATTTCACAAATACCATTGCGCACTTGCTCTCTAATGAAATGATGCCTAATCTCAATATGCTTAGTTCTAGAGTGATGCACTGGATTTTTAGTGAGATTAATGACACTAGTATTATCACAGAATAGGGGTACCTTTGTGACTTGAAGACCAAAGTCACTAAGTTACTGTTTAAGCCAACAGATTTGAGCACAACAACTCCTTACTGCAATGTACTCGGCTCCAGCAGTTGAAAGAGCAACCCATGCTTGCTTCTTGCTGTTCCATGAGATTAGACTTGCTCCAAGTAGATGGCATGTACCACTCGTGCTTTTTCTGTCCAATTTGCATCTAGCAAAGTCTGAATCCGAATAGCCTTTAAGATTAAGTGTTGCTTCATTTGGATACCACAAGCCAACGTTTGTCGTCCCTTTGAGATACTTCAGAATCCTTTTAGCAGCATTGAAGTGAGACTCCTTTGGATTTGCTTGGAATCTTGCATACATGCATATACCAAAGGTTATATCAGGCCTTCTCGTTGTGAGATAGAGCACCCTCTGAACTTGGTTTGATCTACTGTTGTTCCATGTTCATCTGCATCTAGATAGCAACTAGTTGTAATTGGAGTTGATGCCTCTTTGCAGCCATCCATTTCAAACTTCTTCAAGACATCTCTGTAGTATTTTGACTGGCTTAAGAATGTGCCATTCTGTAATTGTTTGATCTGTAGTCCTAGGAAGTAATTCTGTAAAGTAAGGTTCAGACCGATTTCAAAAGGGGGGGTGAATTGAACTTTCAAAATCTTTTCGCAAATATGAATTGTTCTTGAAATAGAGAATGAAAATTCTTAATTTAATCAATCAACTCGTGTAATTCTGGACTGTCCAGTAAATAATCAATTATGTACAGCGGAAATTGTTAGAGATAAATCCAGAAAACAATTTTCAGTACAGAGATGGTTAATTCAGAATCAAGATGATTAACCACAGTCCAGTAGATTAGAAATAACCCAGAAGCACAGTTGATTCAGATATATTTAAACATATTCAGAACACAAACATATACCTAGAAATTCTTAGTGAATACCAAGATTCAGTTATCAGTTTATTAGGCGACTGCAAGCAGATAATAAAATGATCAAGAAGAGAGAAGAGGACATCAAGAACACAAAGATTTATCATGGTTCACCCTTCCTCAAGGGCTACGTCCAGTCCTTTGCAAACTAGCAAAGATTTCCACTAAAAAGATCAAAAGATCAGTTTGCAACCCTTGCTATCAGCAAGTTATCACTGCTCCCCGCAGTACACACTACTCTCTACAGAAATCACACCTCACTGAACCCCTCAACTAGTATGAAACCAATGCAGAAACCCACTGCACCAAAACACTTGCAACCCGCAAGCAAACATTGCTCCCCGCAACACTCACACTCTACTGAACCCCTTAGCAAATTTGAGATCGGTGCAGAAACCCACTACACCACCTCAATTACAAACCCAGTAATTGAAAAGAACAAACAGATTACAAAAACAGAAAGATCAACAATTGATCACACAATACTTCTACACAGAACAGATTATAATGACTAAAGATAAGGTGTAGAAGACTTAGCCTTGGTCCATAACCAAAGTCGCAAGAACCTCACTCAAGGATGCTTAAAGATTCACGTTCTTGGAGGTTTCTTGTTTTGAAAAGCTTTGTAAAACGTGTTCACTCAAACTGGGCACTATTTCTCACTTAGAATATCTCAAGGAATGCTTTTCGAAAATCTTAGTTATCTGAAAATGATAGTGTCAATTCCTTTATATTGCCAAATCAGTTTTAAAACAACTTAGCTGTTATAGTTTCAATTAATTGAATAAACCATTCAATCGATTGAATTGACCGTTAGAAGACTCAGTCAAAGATTCCACTTGTAACAGAAATAACTGTCATAATTCAATTGATTGTTTCAAGTATTCAATTGATTGAAAATATTTTCAACAAAAAACAGTTTAGGCTATTTTTCTTAAAACCAATTTAATAAAAACTGTTTTAATATTTGTGAATCTCTTAGCACCACAAGAATAATGAATCATGCAACTAATGATTAAGAACCAAGCCAACAAACAAACCCAACTAAGGACCTAAGACCAAATCACCCAACCATCTTCATGTTGACTCAAAGTCATCCACTTGAACAATTTTGGTCCAGGTTGGTTCCAACAGATTCTTCATGAAGTTGTCTTGATCAACTCACGTGATTGATCTAACATAGTCCAGATTCAATCCATCAGAACTTCAACAAGCTATGGTCTTTATCGACTTCATCAAATCACATGCTTAACATTAGTGTTAACAATCTCCCCCAATTTGATGAAGGCAATCTGATGTGTGTTGAGTTTATCAATCTGAACCTGAAATACTTGTCTTTGCACTCAAACAATTTATTAGTATCATAAGATCTAATAGGTTCAGAGCAACTGATTGAACTAAAACATAGTTAATTAAATTTCTTCCTGTTCCCAGACTTAGTTAGTTCAGATCCAGATGTTTTACTCCCTTATACTTTGATGTCCCTTAAAAGCATATAAAGAGATTGAATAACATAAGGCAAACATTTGATTAATATAAATTGACCCGAAGTGGTCAATCATCATAACAGGTTGCCAAATACACCAAAGGACATAGAACATGATTAAGAAAACATCAACAAACTAGAAACATAACTGAGCTGCAGGTGCTGACACAAGCCCAACAAATATTCAACCAAACCAAGTTTAGTACTAGACTAAGCAGAACTAAACTTAAGCAAACTTAAGCAAACCAAACTAAAATAGATGAAAAGCATGAAACAGTTCCTCAACCGTCTACTTCTAAACCTTCATTGGAGGAATTGGTCAGGCAGATGACTCTTCAGAATATGCAATGCCAATAAGAAACAAGAGCTTCTATTTAGAGTTAACAAATCAGATGGGACAGATGGCCACTCAACTTAACCAGGCACAGTCGCAAAATTCAGATAGATTACCT
>Ga0099825_1006745_pt1 | contig 14243 bp, 4 predicted proteins | sample SiratroredBW_FD_76838 | JGI IMG/M metagenome (GOLD analysis project Ga0099825, IMG submission 76838) | Root nodule microbial communities of legume samples collected from California, USA - Siratro red BW | ecosystem: Host-associated > Plants > Roots > Nodule | place: USA: California | collected... | reverse complement strand
CTGGGATTTCTTTTTCTTGATTTGATTTAACTCATCAATGGAAAGATCACCAATATAATGAGGTATTTTCTTCAGCATTTCCTTGGCTTGTACAAATTGTTATATGTTTATAACGTAAGTTTCATTCAAATTCAGTTATGAATCATCAATTGCCATTAATTCAATTTGATTCTTTAATACGTCGGTGACTTCCCCAAATCATTTAAATATTAATTTCTTGAATCGACAAACTTTTACTTCGTAAAAGCCGTAATTTCAAATTCAATACAACATTTTTATAATATTTTAAAATATACATTGACTTCCTTCAAATTTAAAACAACACTAATATTTTTATTTTTAATAAAATTACACCTACCTCCTATATATTTTAATAGAATTTTTGTTTTGTTGAATTTAAAAATAAAAATATGTACTAAGACCTCAATAAAATTTTAAAACAAACTTTAAAATATCAAGTTAAACATTTTTCTTAAAAAGGTTAAACAATTTACTTATAGGTACTAAACGTATCTATATATTATCATTCAACTGTATGTATCTTATAAAAAAATATACAAATTTATATTTGTGACGAAATATTGTTTTAGAAAAAAAAGTATAAAGTATATAATTAAATTATTAACATATATTATTTTAATTAAATATGATTTTAAAATTTTAAATATCAATACTATCAATATTATTTTCTTAATAATATAAAGAATATTAAAATCCATTTTAAAATTATAAATATAAACATTATTTAAAAGAATCTCATAAGAGATAATATATTTTTTTTTACAATTAAATAATATAATTATATTTATCCAAAATTTTCAAAAAATTGAATTAAATTTTAATCAATATACTATTTATTAATATAAGTGATACCATACTACAAATATAAAACGAGAAATGTTATTTTATTGTAAGTATAAAAATATATATTTTTAGAAACTAAAATAAGTATCATTGTAATTTATTAAAATTTTAGGAAAAATATATGTTTATTTTAAAATTAGATATTTGAAGAATTACGAGGTTTGTAACAACATATCTTTTTTTTCTTTTCTAATCTCTTTTGAATTTGTATTTAAAATGTTTTGATATGATATCGTTTATTCCTGTTGCAAGAGCAAAACAAAAAAAAAAAAAAAAAAAAAAAAAAAAACTTAAATGTTTTAAAAGTTTTCCCTTCTTAGCTAATATTGCTTTTAAATCTTTTATAAATAAAATAAGTTAGATACTAAAAGTGATGAAGTTGTTATAAATTTATTTGGTTAAGGTTCTAATGTTATCTAATGTTGATGGACTCTAAATTTGAACAAGGTGAAGTTGTTTTTTCTCTTATTATTTAGTATTTTGTAATGTTGATAAACAAAAATTTAAAACTTATATTTTGTTTAAAAAAATTATTTTCTGATTATTGAAAGTTTAATAATTTGTGAAAAATTATCATTTGATTTCGTTGATTTTTTTATAGAAGATATATTTCAGAAAAAAAATATTTATAAATTAAGTAAATTAACTCATTTAACCCATTAAAATCTAATACACGGAGTTGAGTTGATAAATTTAATAAATAAGTCAAATTGTGTTGAATATTAATGACTCATTTTGATCACTTAATTTTAAATTATTTGAGATTCCATCTTTAATTTTTTTTTATCAAATTTCTTAATAACATTATATTTTTTTCCAAAGTCATGATATATTCTCAAATATTAGCTACTGAGTTTTCTATTTTCTTACCTTTTCTAGTTTGTACTTGATATCTTTTTCAAACTATTTAAAGTGATTATTACAATTTTTTCACTTCCACCACATTCGACTATCTTAAGTAGTTATTGCAATTATCTTTTTCATTTACATTTAATCATCTTTCCTATTTCCATATTTAATATCAAGAATGTTTACCCGTTATAATCTCCTTTCTTAAAATAAGTTTCATTCCTATATTACTAAAAAGATTTAGTTGATTATAGAAATAATAAAAATGAAGATAAAATAAATAAAAGTAATGAAAACTTCATTAGTAGTTATGAAAGAAATTTGTTATTAACTTTTGTTTTAGTCGACATGGTTTGAGAGATCCAGACGACCTCTAATAACATAAGAAAAAGATTCGTAAATTAGAAATATAATTAATTATAATTTTTTTAATAAAAAGAAGTTAAAATCATTAATAAATAATTTATTAATGGAATAATTAATTTTTTAACTATATAAATGATTTTTGCAATTTTCTTAGTTAATGTCTTTCAATATATGTTTGATTTTGTAATTTTATAATTTTTTTTCTCGTTTTTAAGAAGGAAATCTAATAATGTGCGAAATGAGAGAAAATATTTTTCTAATGTTTAAAGTCACGGTCGAATATTTCACGTCGACTAATAGTAAAATTATTTATAATATATAAATAAGTATAAATTTCATATTTTATAAATTCAATTTTGTAAAATTAAGTTAACTTAAAATTTAATTATTAGACTCATAAAACTTATTTTAGTAGGATTTAATAAACTTATTATATCACTGTTATGATTTATTATCGGATTACTCATAAATTATAAATATATAAGTAGTCTCAAATCTCAATGTAAGGAGATGTTGAAAATTCTATACTCTAGATAAAATTATTTTATAATATATAACTTGAGTATAAATATCATCTTCAATCAATTTTGTAATTGTAAAAATAAGTTAGACCTAAAATTCAGTTTTTAAAAGTCAACTACAAATGCTTTATTTTGGATTTTAATTCTCTATTTCTTTTTTTCTTCTTGATTCTTTTATCTTCAATTCTTCTCTTATTTATTATACATCATAAAAACTTTAAAACAAAATTAAATGAGAAAAAAACAGAAGAGAAAGGAAGTATGAACAGTTGGGAAAGTAAACATTGTTGGGTTGCCATGGAGTATAATGGAAATATTTAAATTAATTGTGGATCTAACTATTCAAACTTTCTTTTTGAAACTCTAAAGAAGAGAGCGGAAATGAACAATAAAAGGAGATATTTCATTTAGTTTTTTATTGTTTTACCAATATTTGTCGGTGCCCTGTTTGTGGATGATGTTTTGTTGGTACAATGGACATGTTACAAGAGATGTGTCGATCAACAACTACTTCCTATAATATTATGATTTTTGTGTAAAATAATCCTCCTTATTTCTTCTTTTTAATGTCTTTTTTTTTTTTAACTAGCATCTAGGAAACTTTCCATTAATCTCGCTGATTCTGTAATTTTAACGTCTTAATGATCATTGTTTCTTCATTTATAGGGAGGGAAAGAAACCACAGACGAATTGTGTGGCAAAAAATGGGATTAAAATAAGAGAAAGAAATCTATCTTAGGTTACCTATAAAAGTGAACGTCCAAAGTTAAATTAGGACTCAAAAAAATGGATCTAAATCTTGATGGGTCTAAGAATAAACTAATAAAAGACAGTAAATAAGAGAAAAAGCACCATTTCCAACAACAGAAAAAAGACATGAACTATGATCAAGATCAAGATGTTTCTACAGAGGAAAATGGTTGAAGAAAAAATTACGCTTCATGGCCAAAAAATTGCCACGTGTGGATCTAATTCAGCATTTTATGTGGCTCTTAATACACTAGATTAACATTTTCAATAGTTTAGCATTAACTAGCTTTAGTTAACACGTAGACTGAAATAACCGACAAGTTAAAGACTATGAGACTTTTTTTGCACCAATTTCTTTCTTTTAATAACTAACATGATTGTGCCATGAATTTTCAAATACCAATGTGACCATTCACTTTGTTACCCAGATCTATTACTATGAATATTCAAACAATTTATACTACAAATTCCTTTCATTTTACCTCATTCTAATTTAATCGTTACATTAGATATCCAAACATGGTCTTATTTATTGAAAATGAGAAGAAAAAGAAAAGAATAAAGATATATAAATTGTAATAATGGGCCTAATGCAACTGGGCTTGGACCACCCATCTATATGCATAGTGTTTAAATGGTAGTGAATATTAATAATGAGCGTGGCTCAAAGAATAAGTGGCCCTCCCACCACACACTCACTTTCCACCATCTCACTCTCACACAACAATATTTAATTCTCATAAATTAACTTTTTTGCTCTCTAATGCGTATCAAACACTGTATATGAAAAGACACATACCCCCTCCTCAACTCAACCAGCAAAATTGAATTCTCTTTTCTCTTTCACCACAAAAATAGAGGCACATAATTAATATTCATTGAAAACGGGTTTTCGGGGATGAAATTTGATGCTGCAAAACAACACATTCATACAACAGCTATCATGTCAAATAATTGTTTGCGCTTCACATGTTGGCAAATTGAAAATGTCGTTTCAAGACCGAATCCAAAGTTGAGATGAAAACAGATTTTATATGTTGAAAAAGTGATTCTATGATTCCAAGTGCGATTATTAATATTCCAACACTCTTACTTTACAGTTAACACTTTCCCAGACATTCTTTTCTCTATGCAATAATAGAAGAATATCTCCATAATCTTTCCTAAAGAAGATTGATGGTCTTATAACCACCAAGTGAAAATAATTTTCCACCAAAGAATCGGTGCCATCAAGTGTTTGCCACATTTTTTTTTGTCAGTTGTCATAATCACTTTGATGAATGGTGGAAATGGGTGTCCCAAGGGAGGCAAGATTGTAAAACCCAACTCCACTTCTCTTACCCTTTTTGACCTCTTTACTACAAACCCACATTGTGCAATCATTGTTTACTTTTGTTGTTGTTACATCGTAACACAATTTTCACAAGGTTTGTAACGTTTTATTGTTTTCTATTATTTCAAAATTAAGTTATAACACACGGAAACAGAATAAGCTCACAACTTATGATATTATTATAAAAAATCAATAAGAATCAATTTAACCCAAATAACAACAACGACTCATATAATCTTAATTTACCAATTATGAAAAAACAAAAAGTATCTCCTTCATTTTGTTTGTCAGGAGGACTAATTAAGGTTCTACTACAACTACTATACAGCAACAGTAAAAGTGAAAGAAACAAGGTTAGAAGCAAAACCCTGTCTTTGAAGTTTGCAATTTGCATATCCATGGCAATAAATGAGATTTCTTTTCTTCCCATTTTACCCCTTTGAAAAAATAAATTGATTCTTACCGGTTAATTGAAACTTCCAGACAGGCTTTGTTCCGACGATTAATCTAACTATTCGCCATCACTACGTCGTCGCCGCCGCCGCCACCGCCGTCTTCGACGGCGATATCTTCCCCGTCTTCATTGAGCCACCTCTCAACGGGAGCACATTCCGCCTTGTGGCGAAATTTCCAATCAAGCGCCTGACACGCGCGTGAGCAATAATTCACCACACCGCACACTGAACACCTTCGGAACTCGTGCCTCCTCGTCTCGGGTCGCCCGCAACCCGAATGTGAACAAAGTCTCATACCCGGACCCAGTGACCCGCTCCGAGTAACAAACCACTCCGATAAAAACTTACTCGCCGGATGAGTCTCGGACACCGGCACGTTGCACCCGTAATCACTCAACAGAGGACAACCCGACCCGGTTCCCAAACGGAGTCGCGGGTGCGGAACCGGGAGGTTCCACGTCACCCAGGGAGGCTTATTATTCGCGGCGGAGAGCACGGCGGCGAGTTCACGAGCGTTGGCTTGCAACAGAAACCGTCGACCTTCCGCTACGTTCTGCTTAACGCCGTAACCGTCTTGCAAGCAATGACCAAGCTCACGCAGCGCGTCGATGTGACCGAGAAAAGCCGCGCGTGCGCACAGCGCTACTCCCGCCCGAAGGTCCTTGTCGTTTTTTGTGCCGCCGCTTCCATTGAACTGTATCACCGCGAGAGAATACAGCGCCGGCGCGTGAGAGTTCATCGCCGCCTTCGCCATCAGCGACGCGCCGCTCCCTCTGTTTTGCAGACAATAAAACCGAATCTGCACACAGGCAACATTTCAAGACCCAATCTTTCGTTCAACAAACCCTTCATAAAAAAATAATTTTTTTAACAAAACTAACAAAAATGAGACTTCTTTAATGTTAACGAACCATTCCGAGAGTGTAACAGGCTTCAATGTTTCCGGCATCGGCACAGTGTTTGAGGAAACGATGAACAGAATCACACCAATTTTGGGGTTTGACTAAGAATGTTCTGTGGGACGCTCTTGACAAAACCAGAGGGTGAAGGCCCAGAGAGTTTAGTCTCTTGCACCTGTTCAGTTTCACCAAATCCATTTTAAAAAACAAATTTTTTAATCCGTTTGAAGAGATTGAGAAAGGTGGGTACATACGTTACTAGGACATTGATGAAATCGGAGGGTGAAGATGCTGTGGCACTGAGCTTGCAGAGGATAGAGAGGAGAAGATCGTCCGGCAAAGATTCGAAGAAGTCGGAGGTTTTCTCCGGACATGTTTTTCGTCTTTTGGAAGTGAAGGGCATGTCTGAAGACACAGTAGGAAATGGCAGAAAGCAGAACAGAGATAAGAAAGAGGTGTGTTTGTTGGCATAATATGTGAAAGTTAAATCTATTTATGTGGGTGGTTGTGGTGTGTGAAGGCTAAAGCAAAGTGGGGAGTTAAGTTAGAAATCAGAAAGAATGAGAATCCCCACATTAACTACAAACTTAATTACCAAACACCCCTCATCTTCTGGTTTCCATGGTCAAACCGCGTTGACTCAGAATACTGCGTTTCAGAATACGTTAATCCACCTTGCAATGATTTTGATTTTCATTTTCATGTGTCCAAGGCCAAAACATTATCTTCATAACTGACGTGGATTCAAGGATAAACCAAACATGTGTTTAATGCTGTAACTATTTCAAAAATATGAATAACTCTGTGTTCTTTCGTTCCATATTCTAATGAATGAGGGAAACAGCAGATAATTTAATTTTCAAATGCTACAAATTCTTATTTTGTTTTTTTAGTATAAGAAGTATGGCAGTTATGTTTTAAATATAAATTATTTCACCAACTTTACAAGTGGTGTTAAAATTGTGTTTATGATTAAACTCCTAAATATTAAATCACAACTTAATGATAATGGTTTTACAAGATGTAACTGTAAGATGTAGTTTAATGGTCTCGAAAACTAAATCAAAATTATGTCGTTTAATTTAATTGACTAAATTGTTGTTTGAAAAAGTAATTTATTAATTTAAAGGTGTTAAAACTAAAATCAGATTTAAAACATATAAAACTAAAAACACTTGTTTTCTCTGAAAATATAATATGAATGTTAGGGGAAGCAGAGAGAAATAATAAATAGATACCTCTTTTTGTTTAATATTAATTGAAACATTTATTTAAATGGTAAATAATCACTTTTAAAAAAATTATTTATTGCCTTTTTAATTCGTACATTTTATTTTCTAAAATATGCAATTCGTCTCAAAGTTAAACCTAGGAGTCATTGTTAATTCAGATATTTGTTGAAATAAATATTCAATACGTTCATAGTTTACAAGAAATTTAAATTATCTTTTAATTATATAAAATAAATTTATTACCTTTCATAATAATTACTTCAAAAAATGTATTTATGGTGGATTAGTGGTCGAATAAAAAAAATTACGCTTATAATTTATTGAAATAATAAATAAATCGTATCTTACTTTTCTCTCAACGTGAATAGCTGATATTTAAAAACTATATTATTTGAATCAGACTAAATAATATTCATGTAAAGATAATATTGATTTTTCTAACCATTAGTAAGATGCTTCATTTTAAAAATTAGGTTAAACTTTTATGACATGTACTAAAAGAAGGGATACAATTTACGTAGTAAGGTTTTTTCTAACATAATTTACATAGTAAGTTACCTAATGCTTTAATCAACAGTTACATTTTTTTTTTATTTTTTTAGCTCAGTCAAATTGGTTTAATACTAAAAGAATCAAGGTTTTTACTTTAATTGATACATAAAAATTTGGTGGGTTTCATATTTTATTTATTTATTATATTTTAATACGTCGCAATTAAAAAGTATGATGAAGTAGTTTTTGTTTTGCAAAATATATTGTTAATTTATCACTAATTTGATAAGACATTGAAAATGAAAATGTGAACGTTACAAAATATCCAACCCAAATTCCTCACTAACTTTCAAAGTTAAATTTTGTACATTTTAAAATATTTTGAATATCAACTGGTATCGTTGTTATAAGATTCACTCAAAGAAATGTTTTTAATATTTATTTCTATAGTCAGGTAAGAGAGTTACACATTGTACAAATAAATAATTCTTTTACATTTAGAATAGAAAGTAAATATATAATTAATGCATTTATGTTTGATTGTAGTTTTTTATTTCCAAAATATTAAAAAACGTACGAAGATCATTTTTAATTTCAGATGTAATTTTAAACAGTGAAACAGTATTACGAGTGCATCCTTTCTTTCCTTTTTATACTAAAAATATATATTTTGTTCTATATTTATCCTGTTAAAATCAAACAACAGCTACTCTTAGTTTATTGTTTTAAGTAGTGCATAAACCAATGAAATAAAATATAAATAAATTTAAATTACTTTAAAATAATTGAGAAAACACAATAATAGGAGGTTGTCTTCCTTTGGATTTAATGAGGTTGAAATGAAGCTACATTAATTAAATTATAAATTATTATTTTATCAAGTTGGAATAATTTTAGAGTATTTAGAAAGTGACACAATAATTTTTTTTAATCTCCTTTTACTTTATATAATTTCATTTCGCCATATTTATCCCATCCCATCAAAGCATTAACATCCGTACCATGGTCTTGTGTTATCAGTGTTTGTGGGAAGGAAGAAAAACATGTCCCATGATGGACAGAGTAATTTAATATAAAATTAAGAAAATCGTCTAACAAAAATATACATATTGTAAACAATTATTAAATATATTTTACGATAACAAATTTAAAATAATATTCATTAATTCAAGTGATAATACTATGTTAAATGTTGTTATATTATTTAACTTTTACTCTCATTTTAAGTAGCATTTGAGTTTTACTATACTTTTTAATACTAACATATACCTATACTATATAGATGTGATGTTTAAACAATCATTTATTTTTATTTATCTTATTTTTATTTAATATATTTTATATCAATTTACTGATTAAAATTTATGCATTTAATAATTATATTCATTGATATTAAATAAAAAAATTATTTATGAATGAAATACCAAATTAACAATATGACATGTTTCGTTAATATATATTTTATCCGTTGCAAAACTCTTGATGTTTTAGCTTTTTAAATTTTGTTTCTAAACTATTGATGTTTTATAGATTTCAAATTTTATTAATTTTTTTATATATACCCCTATTTAAATGCAGTAACTTGTATCATATTTTTCTCGTGTTATAGCATGCATTAATAATTTAAAGCTACAAATATTAAATAAAGGTATAGTATATATGTCATTTGCTAATAATATTAATTATTTCTTAAACTATACACAATAACACCCAACATGAAGAAACGGAGGAAATATATAATAAATATTATAACTATTTAAGTTTTTTCTGAATATAATTAAATCCATTAAATTTGACTAGATCCAAACTGTGGTAAAATTTAATTTTTCAGTAATGATTATATTGTAATATATTCAATACTTTTTAATAAATATATATACTCATGTGTTAACTGCCTAAGTGTTCCAAAGGTAATTTTGAAACCAAGTAAATAACCAATGAAATGGATAAAACAGCAGAATAACCAATTTAAATAACATTAAGAATTAAACAACATTTGATATATGCGGGGTTTAAATAAGTCTTTATTCTCACAATTTTTTGTTTTTTTATGACATTTTAAATTATAATTTGTTATTTTATTTTTATAATTTTAGAAAATGCTTTTTATTCACTACTATTAGCAATGTTAGTCTTGTTGTTGGGGGTGGGAGGGATTCCACTTGAGATCTTGAATGAGCCAAAAGATTAATGTCATTTTTAAATTTTGTGGACCATAGTTATTTTCTATCCAAATTCAAAGAAATTATCTTACTCAAAACAACGTAAAAATTGTGCCACCAGATTAATATTTTAGTGACATATGTTATTGTCAATAAAACTATCATTATTCATACCAACTATAAGTGTATAATTTAATAGTCACTATAGTTAAAAAATAACATTTTTTTATTTCAAAACCAAAAAACATTTTAACATGAAGGGCTGAATAAATATTTAAACTATAACTAAAATATATTTAAAGTAATTTTTTATAATTCATTGTAATAACCTAAAAAATATTTTTAGAATACAAATAATATAATTAAAATGATATTGGAATGTTTTATTATTTGAATATATATATATATATATATAATTGTATTTATGGTAAATATTTGAATTTTAAATTCTAAACATAAATTGTTATATTTATTTTCGGAAAGTAATTTACTGTTTTGTTTTCACATTTATACCTTGTGATGAGAAGGAATATGTTGTTTTGTTTTCATGACATGTTGAAAATCACTGTAAAATCCAACTAATACATTTTTTCACTCTCACTTCGAACTCTTATCATCTGAATTAAAAAAGAAAAAGTCAACGAAATATCAGATTTAACCACATACGTTTATTTTTATAAAAATACCCTATAAACTGTATATTCATGTGATTACATTTTTTGAAAAGGACATTTTGAGAAATACATGTCTGAAACTTGGAACAATTGGGAGGACATTGAAAATAAAGTTTGAAGGAGATTGCAAAGATTTGTGTCGTGAATGATTGGTTTCACTTTGCTTGAGAAATTATAATGTCTGCTCTCCTGTGATGGTAAACAAAATTACTCAAATGTGCAATTCAACTCTAATTTGGACAACATTAAGTCATTTTTTTTTAATAAAAACAGTGATAAGGATACATAACTATATATGTACAGAATAACTGTAATGCCAATCCTTTTGTTTTTTAACTGTTTTAAGAATTATTCTTTTAGGTGTATGACAAAAAGACTATTAAAAGAGAATAAATAAATTTAAGTAAATATTTTGAATTAAATTTATAGTAATAAATAAGATTTCGATTTATCTTGAATATAATAATAAATAGGATTCTGAAGTTACAGCCAACTCACCTGGTAATTTTATCCTTCAAGACTAAAGACGTTAATGATATACAAGTTTTTGACTAATAGAGATTAGTTAAAAAATGTATATTCGCTTCAGAAAAATATAAATAGATTTTATTACAATTAAAATAAATATGTAATTTGAAATTAATCAGCCAAATAAATATAATAAAATAAACATGTAATTAAAACAAATTTGTAATGTTCTAAAAAGGAAATTAAAATTAAAATATTAGATAATTTATTTGTGTTTATTTATTATTATCAATTATATTATAAGAATACTAATATACCATATTGCTAATAATATTAATAATAATATCTGTCTTTAATCTTTTAATAGTTTATTCTCCTATTTTCACATTATAAGAATACTAATAATACCACCCTGCTAATAATATTATTAATAAGAATATCTGTCTTTAATCTTTTAATAGTTTATTCTCCTATTTTCATATTATAAGAATACTAATAATACCATACTGCTAATAATATTAATAATAAGAATATCTGTCTTTAATCTTTCAATAGTTTATTCTCCTATTTTCATGCTACGTCATGAACATCTACTCATATTTTTGTTGTTATCATCCATTAATCTAATTCGTCAGTGTAATACAATGTTTTTATTATATGTTAATACAACATCACTGTAAGCAAAATTCATTAAATTGATGATCAATAATCGCTCAATTAAAATATAAGAAATAAATAGTATTTAAATCAAATGCAAAAAAGATGAAACTTTCTTAAAATAAACAAGTTATCAATCCTTTTATTATAGCAAGAAAGCTTTATTTGGCCCTTGAACTCAAAGAGCGTTAATTTAATTTTATTTTTTCAGAAATAGCAAGATGAATACATAAAAGGAAATTATATTCATTTTCCTTATCTGAGAAAATACTTATTTGTTAGATAACTATTAGCGTAACTCAGCCTAAGTAACCAAAGTTTAAAATTAACTGGTGGTTAACGATGGCTAGCTAGAGGTTTTATGAATATGCGGCATAAAATTCTGTGGTCACTCTATTATCTTTAATAAAAAAAATTATTTTATTTAAACGGGTGTTTGAATTTTATTTTTTAATCTGTATTTTGTTATTTAAAGAATATGAACATTTTTAAATGTATATTCTATTTAAAATAATTAAAAGAATAATGTATCCTAAGAAATTAAACCTTAAAATAAAATATTTCATAATTTAATATATAGGGATATGTTTAAAAAAATTAATTATAAAATTAAGCCTTTTGAAAATAAAATATTTTTTTTTTCAAAAATATCAATTCAATTGTGTTATATAAAGATAAAATTTCATTGGTTAACTACTTATCTTTTTGTGATTCATAATAACCTTATCTTACATCGCTTTAACTTAATCTGCTCATTCAATTTTAGCACATAGCATTAAAGCTAGAATTTGACAATGCAATTACATGGGGTTATTGGTATGGTTGATATATACGTTGTGAAGATAGATAGTGAATGAAAATTGAAAAGTCTATATATATGGGACGCACAATTTTTGATATATCAACTTGTATTGGATTCCATTTAATATAACTCTTTCATTGGAGATATGATTTTGGAAGTAGTTAACTTCACTACGTGCCCTTATCATTGCCATTCGTAGCATGCATGCATTCTCTTCAACCTTATAATAATGCATCTAAAAAAAAGGTCACATATGTTGTGCTATGATTGTTGCCACGAATGCTTATGAGAATCGAGAGATATTTTAGATTTATCGAATGTGACAAGTTTACGTGCAAATATATCAATATCATTTCCCCTTCCTTACGCAGCCAAAGTAAAAGAGCAATTGAATTGCCCAACTCAAACTGCAAACATTACTTTGTTTATAAACATAAACATGTGTTCATATATAAATATCTTAATTCCCGAGTTCAGAAGAATTTGAACGAAACAAGAACAGAGGATGTTGCTTAACGTATTTGCTATATGCACCTCGCGCACGTGATTATGTACATATATATAATCTGTTGAGTATGATCTAAGTTAGATTTTCAAGTTTAATTAACTTTTGCAAAATTTGTTTCGTCATAAAAAATGTGTTAACTACTTACTTTGAATGCGTAAGTTAGGCTGAGAATTCCAATTGAAGAATAGGGTTGAGACTTAGTTAAGCCAAAATTAAAACGTGGATGAGCACTAATCAAGTCATCTTTTCATTATTAATTTAAAGACGTGAACAAGTACCAATGTGGAAGTACAATAATCAGAATGTGTTCTTCTTAATGGGAGCAGCTCCATGTGTAATTTTGAGAGTCACTCTAGAAGATTAAAATGGCCCCATTGAGGTAGCATTGCGTATAATTGACACGATGTATCGTTTATTAACTAAGGAAAATGATAAACATCTACCCCAATTTGGTAGATGTAGATAAGGAAAGAAAGGAACTACACGGAAAGAAAGAATAAAGGAAAAAGAAAGAAAGAAAAAAATGTACTACATGAAGAATAATAAAGAGAAAGATAGCAAAAATAAGATAACGAAAGAAAAATAAATAAATGTTTAAACATATATAATAATCCTTTCATCAATGAGAAAAAGGCTCGTCATTTCTTACTGGGTTCTGTTCAAGCATAATTTTAAAATTTTATTTAATAAGCACCTTTATTTTATTTTTTTTGTAAAATAATAAAAAGATAAAGAATTCATAGAAAAAATATTAATATTACTCTTTTAAATATTGCAGTCACGTCTAGGGTACTGATACATGTCACAAGGAGTGAAGTAAGAGCACATGCTTGTTTTTCTCCCCTCCAAACACTATATTATTGATTATCTTGATTTTGTTTGTATTAATGTATTTTAGACTAAGTAGCTAAAAGCTTAATTATGTTTAATAGAGTCTCCATCTTCAAGTACCGTAAATGAAAACATGTCCTAAAAGACTAAAAAGCGAGTATTCTGTGCATTGTACGATATTTGTAAATATGCAAGAAATACAAAATTATACAGTTTAAAAAAAGAATATTACTTTACTGGTATAATAAATATATATATATATATATATATATATATATATATATATATATATATATATATAAATATAAAAAAATTATATTATATAATATATTATTTTTAAATACAAAATATTATATATAATATATTTATTTTTTTTTTTT
>Ga0099825_1006740_pt1 | contig 14255 bp, 8 predicted proteins | sample SiratroredBW_FD_76838 | JGI IMG/M metagenome (GOLD analysis project Ga0099825, IMG submission 76838) | Root nodule microbial communities of legume samples collected from California, USA - Siratro red BW | ecosystem: Host-associated > Plants > Roots > Nodule | place: USA: California | collected... | reverse complement strand
GAAGTATATATTTATAATATAAAATAAATATATATAATATGTTTTATTTATATTTATATATTTTAAAAATAAATATATTATATATATATATATATATATATATATATATATATATATATATATATAGTTTATAAATTCTTAACTTTTATCCTTCTTATATTTCTTTATCTGATTTTATACTATCATTTTACTTAATAATGATGTTGTAAGGCTCACATGTAATTCTAAATCTAGATTTTTTCGGTCTTATATACCTTTTCCCGAATACTTTAGAACTATATATTTATATAGCTGAACTTTATACATGCATATAAAAAGCGAAAATTTTGGTGGATATATAGTTAAATTAGTAAGAGGTGTTCCATTTAATATTAGTCTCTCACTAAAATTGTATATACATCAAAATTCATTAAAAAATATTGATACACATTTTTATAAATCAAAATAAAACATAAAGTATAAATATAAAATATTTGATTTATGTTATCATTAAAAAGTTATATACATGTTTGTTAATTCATATTCATATAAAATTAAATTATAACTTTACCAGCCGTGAACTTGCAGTAGTGGAATAGATAAGCCTGACCTAAAAAGGGGTTATAAAAATCCTTTTTTTCTTCAACGAAGTAGCCATAGGTACGGTGTCGTTTTTCCGTATCCTCTTGTAGGCTTTCATCATTTCTCACCCGACCCATTTCATCGCAAACCCAAAGGAACACCAACCTTTTTAGCTTCTCCAAATTCCTCTTAAGTTTGCGCCACTATTCTCTTAGACTGCAACACTCAATCATCTTCTTCTCCTGATTATTGAAGCCAAAGGGTAGGTGTACCCTTCAATTCCCACTGCACAGCTTGCCTTCACCTTTTTTCTTTGTTTTGCTCTTTCCTTTGATTGAATTGATTAGCTTTTATTGCTTACAACTCAGATAATTTGTCAAAATCAAGTTTTTAGCTGTTATCTCAAAAGGGTCTTTTCTTGATGTTGTTTCAGGGTGTCCTGTGCCGTGTTTGAACAGTTTACTATTTTGAAGCTGTGATTGTTTCCGGGGAGACTAGTAGATTGTTCTGTGTATAGAAAGGAAGTTTTTTGTTTTTTGCGTCATTGTGGATATGGCTATAGTTGAATCAGTGAGGAAAATTCCCTTGCAAGACCCTCCTGAGGAGGAGTTTAGTGCTGCTGACTTGACTTGGACCAAGTTTGGCACTGCTGAGCACCATGATGTGGTTGCCCTCATTCCCTATGACAGAGTTGATGCTTTCATAATTGGTGAATGCTCGAATGTGGAGTGCCCTACTCGGTTCCACATCGAGAGAGGAAGGAAACGGACCATTGGAAGCTTGAAGGAGTTCAAGGATGATGAGTATCTTGAATACAGGCTGTAAGTTTCTGCCATGACTATGATGAAGCTTTCATACAGTTTCTTCTTCTTTTGGCTTTTATGATACATGTTTAGCGTTTTCTAGCTTGTTCTGTTTTGGTAGAACACAGGAACTTGGAAGTGTGAAATACTTCCCTTGTAGGAAATTTGGTTCTTGTCCTTTATTGTAAATTTGTTCATAAGTTCAAGTAGTGTCCTTGTTGCTAGCTGAATTTTGGAAGCAGTAGCTGACTAGCAAATGAATAATTTAAAACTTAAAGAAATGATCTGCCCAAGTAGGATTCCAATGCTTATGTTGTGTAGTTGAACTCTGCTCTTTGTGAAGGTACTGGTGCTCGTTTGGCCCAGAAAATTATGGGGAGGGAGGAGGTATATTACCAAGTAGAAGGTATCGACTTAACACTCGAAATCGTGCTGCTAGACCTCAATCGATGCGAGGTTGTACTTGCCATTTTGTTGTCAAACGCCTTTATGCTCGTCCATCCCTTGCACTTATTATATACAATGAGCGGCGTCATGTTAACAAGGCTGGTTTCATCTGCCATGGACCACTTGATAGAGATGCCATTGGTCCTGGTGCCAAAAAGATTCCTTATATATGCAATGAAATTCAGCAGCAAACTATGTCCATGATATATCTGGGCATCCCAGAAGAGAATATCTTGGAGAAACACATTGAAGGGATTCAGCGATATTGCGGTTCCGATGCAAAAGTCAGTAGCCTTGCTTCTCAGTATGTCCACAAGCTAGGGATGATTATCAAAAGGTCTACTCATGAACTGGATCTAGATGATCAAGCTAGCATCCGCATGTGGATTGAGCGCAACAGAAAATCTGTATTTTTTCACCAGGATACTTCGGAGTCTGATGCTTTCATCTTGGGGATCCAAACAGAATGGCAGCTGCAACAAATGATTCGCTTTGGTCATCGAAGTGTTATCGCAGCCGACTCTACATTTGGTGTGAAGAGACTGAAAGTAATTTTGTTTTTTTGCAAGATCTAAAACAAATGAAGTTTTCTTTCTCTCATTGCAATGCATTTTCAATAGACCTAACATAGTTATCTTTTCATATTGACAGTATCCCTTGTTCACGCTACTTGTTTTTGATTCAAGACAACATGCACTTCCTGTTGCATGGGTCATTACACGTAGCTTTGCAAAGCCTGATGTGTCCAAGTGGCTGAAAGCTTTAATTGATCGAGCTCGTAGTGTTGAGCCTGGATGGAAAGTCAGTGGATTTTTAATTGATGATGCTGCAGCTGAAATTGATCTTTTGAGGCAAGATTTATTGCTTTAGAAATGAGTTTGGTTTAATATTCAGCAGTGGTGATTAAATTTCATACTTCTATTAATTGATTTTACAGAGATATATTTTGCTGTCCTGTCCTATTTTCGCTACGGCGTGTCCGTAGATCATGGCTTAGGAATATTGTTAAGAAATGCAGTAGTATTGAGGTTCAGCGGGAGATTTTTAAGCGTCTTGGTTCAATAGTGTACAGTATTTGGGGAGGCATTAATACAGCACATGCCTTGGAACAATTCATGTTGGATTTTGTAGACCAAACTGCTTTCATGGAATACTTCAAAACCTCCTGGTTGCCCAAGCTTGGTTAGATCTTTCTCCCTTTTTCCCTTGCATGCACATAAAATGTCCGGTTGAGTGATGACATATTCACAAGTATGTTTGAAAGCCAGACATTGTGAATGAAATGTGCTTAGTTATGGGCTTAGTTAGTCATTCATAAATTAACTTGCTTTCCCCTTATGCTTCTGCTTTGTTCTGCAGAAATGTGGCTTTCAACAATGAGAAATTTTCAACTAGGCAGCCAGGAAGCTTCTGGAGCATTAGAAGCCTATCATGTTAAACTGAAAGCCAAACTTTTTGATGACTCACATCTTGGAGCCCTGCAAAGAGTAGATTGGTTAGTTCACAAGTTGACAACTGAGTTGCATTCAAGCTACTGGCTTGATCGCTATGCTGATGAAAGTGACTCTTTCCAGAATGTGAAGGAAAAATATATTCTTTCTACATCATGGCATCGGGCACTTCAAATTCCAGACTATGCTGTTACCTTGGATGATAAAGACCACCTCTTCGCCAAGGTTGCGAGCCAGAAAGATAGTAGCCTACTTCATCTAGTGTGGAATCCGGGATCTGAATTTGCATTCTGTGATTGTTCTTGGTCAATGCAAGGTAACCTTTGCAAGCATGTCATCAAAGTGAACATGATTTGTGAAAATCTTAAAGGTTATCAACCTTCCATGTCTTTCCGGTCTTTTGAAGAGGTTTTGATGGATTTATGGAGAAAACCAGTGGATGATTCATTTGCATTGGATCTGTCATTGGCGTGCACCCATCAGATGCTAGATCAAATCCAAAAACTTGTTGAACTGAATAATTCTACCGATATTGGCACTGTAGTTAACAATATGCCTCTGAAATGGGTTTCTAAGAAAAACAGAACCTACATTGGCAAACCATCGTCAAGTTTGGCTCTTCCTCATGTTGGTAGCAGTAACACAAAAAGTGTTGTTGTGCATAAGAAGAATCGGAAACGGAAAAGATTGTCACGATTAAGATGACCAATTTGGCTGGTACCAGTAGTCATTATGTTTGGTCTAGATTCTAGAATATGTCTGACCAATGCAAACTGGAATTCTTTTCAAAATATTCTGCTAGTTTTTTAATATCTGACTTTCTAGTTCTGTGCCTCGTGTCTCTGAAGTTGCAGCATCTATTAAAAGGTCAGCATACTTCCTAACCTGATCAGAGAACAGTTTTTGCTGTAATTATATGAACATGGTTGGTAGTTGGAGATAAAGTGGAGGAAACAAAGCAAGTGTGGTGTGTATGCTTTTTTCAGCTTTTATACCTGGCAATGCTTTTAGGTGATCACGAGGGATGAGGTAGTGGTAAATTTTACCAAGAAAGTAGAATTCATTTTCCCTTTTCAATTTCATCAATTTCCTGTCACTTTTATAGTCATGCTAGTGTAGTCATTTATTTTTTTAATTTTTTACATTGTTCCATCTTTAGAATTTTAAGTCCTTTCAACATCAAGTCCTCAGTTTATTGTGGAGGATAGATCATTCCATGGATCATTTCTTCTCTTTTAGTTTTGCCTCTGATATTCTTTTTTCATTGATTCACATGTTATGTACATATACTGTTTACTGACATGTTACTTGAAATAAATTGTAATATATATAAATACACTCTCTCTCTCACACACACACACACTTTAATTAGTGGAATTGTGTACTTATTTCATTTGTTATCTTTACAGAAAAGTAGTGGAATTCAATACATCCTTCAAGCGAATACCTTGCTCTACTTGTAAAACAAACAATTAGTCTCGATTGTAAACATCTCCATTGGTACATTCAATTTTTTTGCTATGAAATTGAATAGCCTGGTCGAGCTAAAATGCACGTGACTGAATTTATCTCATGTTGTGATATGTGCAAATTCTTTTCTCATGTTTGTAATCATATGTTCTATGTACTAACCATCTAATCCCATTTGACTGTGTTTGTATATTCCAGAAGTCCATGACAAGTTGTTAAAACGTTATTGTAACTGATGTAATAACACAGTCATGGTTAGTTGATAATACACTTGATAACAAAAGGGCTCAATGATTACAAAAGAGGCCAAACCCCATTGTACATTTAGAATAAATGAACAATAGAAGTGTTTAGTTCTCACACCTGAACTCTAAAGAAGGTGAATCTCGTGTTATGTAGCAGTTGTTTTGCTCTTCTATTCTACTTCCTGTTATCATTAGGACTCATGATTCCCAGTAATATATAGAGCTAGGAAATTCATGTTTGTTCGATAATAACTTTTCCTACCCGTGTTTCATTTCTGTGGATAAAAAAAAATGATGTTGAAAAAGGTTGAAATGGTTATAGATATGATGCACAAGTAATGATATAACTTGGGAGTACAATAAATAACCAAACAAAACACACTGTTACATGTAATTGAACTAATATTGTGGAATTCAATAGAGAATAGGTTGAAATGGCTAACTGTAAATGCTTTCCATTCCTGGAAAGATGAAACTGTTTACATCTTGAGCTTCAGAGGCAGAGAGTGAGATGAGTTTTCTCTTGATCTTGTCCAGTGATTCCAATGTCGTGTCAAAAGTTTTAGGAGTAAGGGATACAAAGCCAGGATTTTGGCTGTTGTACACTGAGAAGATAGTGGCTTCTTCAAAACCAGTATTTAGATAGAAGTGGAACAAAGCCTTGGGGAACACAAACACATCACCTACTTCAATCAACTTCTGGAAATACTGGTTTTTGGTATCAACAAATCCAGCTAGCAACACACCTTTGGTAACGAAGATCATCTCAGTAGCTCTAGGATGATAGTGGAAGTTTACCAGGCCATTCCCATCAAGATCAGTTCTTCCAATGGAGAGGCCAAGAGTATTCAGACCACCAAACTCAGCAGCACTCACAATTTTCATAGATGCACCAAAAATGTCTGTAGAGCCAGCATCCCTCAGTTCTGTGGTCCTGAAATCTTGAGCTGTTACATTAACTGGGTTTTTGCATTGTAGACCATTGATGAATATGGTCTGCTTGTTGGGTGGAACTGCTGGACAACTATCCTGTAGGTTATCACAGTCTCCTAAGCCAATTTGGATGTTGGAAAAGGCCACAAAAACCAACATAAAGAAAATGTGAGCAAAGCATTTCAAGTTCATCTTTAATCTCCACTTGGTTACTATTTCTTAGATATAACTATGTTGGCTGAATAAACTATCCTCCTCAATTTATACATAGTTACATGCACACACAATTAAGTTCTTGATCTTGTGTGTCTCTCAGGGTTGCAAAAAATGCAAGTAATGATAGTCTTGAAGTATACTGTAAGAAGTGTTTGCTTGAAACAAAGGTAACACTAGCCAATTCACTGAGTTTGCACCATGTCCTAATTCCAACGTTGTTTTTGAGACTTGAAGGTTGTATAATGGGAAATTCTAAATGTGGATTACCTTACCAATACCATTCACTGATAGCAACTGGTTGAGACATGACAGCATGTGGCTAACAATTTCACTGGTCAAACTCAAATAGTTATCATGTCAATTTTTAGGCCATGTTTCTATTCTGGATAGAAGCTATTTTAGTAAAACTACAAGATTTTCATGTTTAAAGGAGGGAGATTCCTTTGTACTCACTCTTCACTGTTATATTAATTAAAGCAAAAGTAAAGTGACATTAGTAGTAATATTAAAAGGGTAGTTTGTATGGTATAAAGTGGAACCTTTTCCTATGGTGAAACCTTTTTGACAATTGAAAACAAACTTGCATATATTTGGAGTATACTAAATTTTTCCACTAGGCAAATACTACTTTGGTAAAAACTAAATAAATCCAGTGAAAAATGCAGAAATAAATTTATAAATAATTGTATTAAAACTGCTGTATTGAGCAATAGGGCATCGACTATGTGTACTCTGTAAATTATTGTCTCTCTCTTACTTACACTGATGTAAAAAATAGTCTATCGTATCTACTTTGACCGTGACTTTCACTCATAATCACATAACAGAAAAGTTTTATCTCACCTTATTTTCGTGTGACTTTTTTTCCTTTTCAAGCCAATTTAAGTTATAAAAACTTTAATCATCACTTTATAATAAGAAATATCAATAACTTTAAAGCTTCGTAATCAATATATAAATTTAAATCTACCCTTTTCATCTATTGTTATCCATGTAATGTTCTTTAGAAGATATCATGATAATCAATAAAAAGGCAGTTCTTATTGAATATCACTTGCATGACATTTTAAAATTTAATAAATTTATAATCAATAAAAAATTGATAAAATTAATATTTCTCTTATTATCGATAGATCGTGCTTTCACAGTTCATCTTTGCAATAGAAAACATAATAATCAGACGAGTTTTTCTCTTTTGTTTCATGCTAGATTTCTATCATTGGAACTCATATCAGGACACCTTTTATTAACTTTCTCTTCCTCTTATCAAACACTAATCCACACACACAAACATACATATATAGAGAGAGATGTTATCATAAATGATAGTTTCAATTGCATTTTAGAAAGGGGAGAGAAAATAATTCAAAATAATCATTGACATAATATAAATCCAAAATACATTGTTTGGAATCTTCTTGATTTTGTGAGATATAAGTAATTAAATTGTTGTCCCTGATTCAGTCTGTTAAAAAAATTGTTTGGTTTATTTCCGTTTAATTGTTATTATTGAAGATTTCACCTTGATTAAAAATAGGATGAATTTATAATATATAAATGGAGCAATCCCTATTTAATTTTTTTTCTTTATATTCTATTTTTTTAAGATTCTGAAATCATTTATCATATTTTACAAGAATAGAGTCGTAGTTTAGAAGATTGTAGTGGATAAAATAATATTAATTAATTAGATTGTGTTTTTGAGGAAAATTATTTTCTTGAATTTTTATTTTTTCTTTTTCTTTTATGATTTGTATGTATAGTTGTCCTTCGATGCATAGTTAAATAGATTAATTTCTATTCATCTAGAACCATGGTTTGTTTGTGAATAAGATGTCTTCGAGCAAGTTATGACTTTTTCATACAGTATCATAATAATTTTGAAACCATAATCATTTATATGGTATCAAAACATTTTTTCAAAAAACATAAGAAAATATCATTATGAAACCATAATCACAATTAAATCTTCAATCTTTATCATTCTATATTCCCATATTAAACTTATTAAAACTCATCTTTGTGGTTTTTATTTTTTTTTCTCTACGCATTTGTAATTTTTATCGATTTCTTTTTTATCACTTTTTTTCATTAGTCAATTTATAATATTCTCCTGGTAGGAAATGTTAAAAACCTTGAATACAGATATAATCAAGAAAACTTCGATACAATGTCAAATTTTTCCTCAAAGTTTTAGAATTAGTCTCTTTATTGCAAGTTCGAACACTTGTTTTATAGCCTGGTTTGTTAATTTTGTTCTCCAAATCCACAATAAATATTATTTATTTTTTAAATGTGGAGTTAACATGCTAATTGACTTCTAGATATCTTGAGTAAATAATTCCTTAGTTTATGACAAGGGTTTCTATTAGTTTCTTTAATATTATTTTAATAGATATCTTGAGTAAATAATTGCTTAATTTGATTTTTGATAGAAATATAATTTTGAAAAGGAAAACAACACCAAAAATCTGGAAATTTTGTAAATATAGGTCTAATTTGTTGTGGCAATTATGATTAGAATTGTGATTAAAAGCGTTGTTGTAGTCCTTGGTAAAATTATTATATGTTTGTAATAAAAAAAAATGAAAATTTAAAAGTATTCTATACTTGAAAGTTAAAGCAAAAAGGAAAAATATAGAGGTTTTTATATATATAAAGATTGAGCCTTCATTGCGTTTATGCATTGCAACAATTTTTGTTATTGAAATTTACATGGCAAGTGAAGGCTTTTGAAGTTACAGAAAAGTTAAGGGAGCTTGGAAACAACAATATTAGAACTGCATATAGCTTAAAATGAAGAAAAGTACGAATATTGAAATGGAAAAAAACTTGATTTCTTTCCACGGATTTTACTAATGAAAAATGACGAGATAATGGATTATGAATTAACATTTTTATAAACACAATTAATTATGTTATATATATATATATATATATATATATATTTTCTATTCAATACATAATATGATTGCAAAGATAATTAATTATGACAATTTTTTTATTTTTAGTATTTTTATAAATATAATAAATGAACATAATAATATAAATAATACAAAAATATTATAATAGTAGTATTTTCTTCTCGTTTCTTCTAATTTAAATAAATTTTTATTTTCACTCATTTTTATTTTTTTGTTTTCATTCTTGTACTTTTCATCAACAAAAAAATAAGCTAAATTAATGAATTAAAGATACATCATTTAGTAAAAATCAAGTTGGGCATACCAAGGGAGAAGATTATATAAACCAATTAAGGAGAAATCTTAGACTCAAAAATTTGTCTATTGAAATACTAAGTTATTTGAAATTTACTATAGTTAATATTTTAAATTGTCTATTGAAATACTAAGTTATTTGAAATTTACTATAGTTAATATTTTAAATTGATGTATATGCATTTTTTTCCCTAACATTGATTTCTAAGTTAAGGATGAAATGTTTCAATTTAGTCTAGTGTTTTTTCTACCTATTAAGTGATTCTTCACAAGTGTATGATTAATACCCAATCTTGTTTAAGGCTTTTCACACTAATTGTAATCCGTATTAATCACATGTCAACTAATACATCTATATTCAACTTAAGACTTCTTGTGAACAATAACTAATATATCTATCAAACACACCTTAAATGGGATTCCATCATAATAGACAACTAATTCCCATAATCACTATGTGACAACAAGTTTAATATTGTAAAAAAACATAACAAGTGCATCAAAACTTTTTGAATATATCAAAGTTATATTAACACTTTGAATCTAAAGTAGAAAATTTATAACAAAAATCCCCTTAAATCATAACCAAATGTTAATGGATTGAGACAATCTTGGCTAAAAACACAACTAAATAAGTCATCGATTAAAATTATCTCTTGCCATATTAATATAAATATGATTGGAGAGAAATCTAATGAAGAAGCAGAAAAATAACTTCAAAAATAAATAAAAGAAGCATAGTAAAGAAAAGAATAAAGAGAAATATTCCAAAGAAGATTCACAAGAGAAAAACTCAAAGAATTAGAAGAAGAAATAAATATTTTGTAAAAATTCCTAGATCATAGAATGTTCCTTGATTCTCTTGGAATATTCTACAATTCAAAAGACACATGTTGGACGAAATTAAGAGAAAGTGGGAAGGCATATGAAGAGTTTTGAACTCACAAAAGTGATACATATCTTTGTAGGTCTTGAAAGAGTTATTTTCTTATTTTACTTCTTATCTTGAAAAGCTTTTTCAAGTGAAGAATCCTTGTTCCTTTGAGAGTTCTCTTGAAGGTGGTGTGTTTTTCTCCATTTTCTCTTTTCAATTCATTTTTTTTTCTTTTAGAACTTGTTTTTGTTGTCCTTTTGTTTTGTGATTGTTGAATTGTCTTCCATGGCTAATACATGCTTATGCAATGGTTGTATACTTTTATGTAAGTTTTGAGTTTCCAAACAACTATTGAGTTCATCAAGATAATATCATCCTTCTAAGAATTGCATCACATACATAAAAAATAATAAAGAAGAAAAACATAAAATTCATGGCAAAAGGTAAATTAATTAAAAGGTTCCAATAACCACAATAGAATAGTAATATTATACATGATTTGGAGAAATCATACCAAAATACACTATGCATACTACACTATTCAAACTTATTCTACTACATTAACCAATTTATTCCCGCGTCTTCGTGATTATCAATGTGGAATTAGTAAAAACATTCTCATCTTTATATAATATGTTTTTGATAGGAACAAGTTCACCTTTATAGATAAAAACACCAAAGTCTGGTGTTTGTTAGTACAACCTCTTTGGAGATTAAGGAGAAAAGACCTTTTATAATTGTATTTCAAAGTATAGTATTTGTTTGTGCAACCTCTTGTGCTTTCTCCTTGGGTCCTCATTAGGAAGACCCAATCTACATCAAGAATGATCAACAAAGTCAAATTCCCTTTTTATGTCATCTTCTCCTTTATAGTAAGTACATCGTCCATCCTCCATTGTTTGGGCAAATTCTTGTTTTATAATGTAACAGGCAACACAGTGTATACAATTAAGTGAAAAACTCAACCAAGCTAAAACCTAGTAATAAAATATAAATAAAGGATATCTTCGTTGATCTCGAATGATACCATCCCACATGAAAACTCCTTAGAAACTAAAGACATATACATGTTTACTCCAAAGAAAGAATTGAAAAAGAATAATAAACCTCAAACAATACTACAATTATGTGGTGTCGTGGTAACACCCAAGCCCACCACATGTTTATAGAGAAATGAAAACGAGCCTACAACATATTGAAATCTTCTTCAACTACAATATCATTCTGATTGAATGAGTCTAATCACACGATCTTTCTCATTCTCCTACACACTTCCTTTTCAAAATAATCATTAATCATGCAACCAAAAAACTCACATCCCAATGTTAAGCTTATGAGCTATTTAACAAATATAACCAACAAATTGTTGGCGATAAAAATTTAAATTTTTTACTTTTTAAAAGCTTCACTATTTATTGTTTTTCAAACTTAAAGATCACTATACAAGTAATATTTTTTATAAAATTTGATAAACTAGTTCTTAAAAACTTAAGTTTATATTAACATATAATTAAGATAATAATGAAGTGGTTATTGAAAGATATATCTCAACTCGATAATATTTGAATAAAGAAAACATCATAACAAAAAGAAATAGGAATTAATGTAAATAATTAGCTAAATTTATATTGGATTTGAACTAGTCCATCTACCCAACATTGCATGAGACACGATTTATTTCTTTTATCAATTATTTATTATATTAAGAAAATTAATTTTGAGAAAAAAATACCACATAAAATATTTTATGATAATTTTTTTTATGTTAAATGTATCTAAATGTAACAACAAGTCTTTATAGACTATATTAGTAAAATAGAATAATTATTTTAATTTGTCATAATTATTTTAATTTTATCTTAAAATTGAAATTGTCAATATATACTCAATCCAAAAATTAAAATTAAACATAAATAGTCTTTAATTTCGAAATCAATATTATAATTAAATGAAATTAATTAAATATAAACTTATTAAAATTTGACTTTTGGTGCAAACATTTATAACCTATAAAATAATAATAATAATGAATTATTGAAGGAAAAACTATTATAAGAAAAAAATTAATCAATTATGTTATCTAAAACAATTGTAATGATCTTTACAACACAATTAATGCTATAAGAAATAAATCAGATTGTTTTTCTAAAAACGAATAAAATATTTTCTTTAAAAAATAACGCTTAAATTATATTTATTTATAATCAAATGTTCAAATAAAGTTAACCGACTTAATATTAAAATAGGTTTAAAGATATCTTCAATTCCTAAGACCCTTATCCTTTTAATCCCTAAAAGTTATTAGTTTTAAGTTTTATTATTTTCTAATTGTTCTTATTTGTCCTTATAATTAACTGTATGTAACATTAGAAATGAAAAATATGAATTAATATAATAAAAATGCTCTAAATAAGTTCTTAGATATTTAATTTAATTAAGTAATATATTTATCATTTAATACAAAGAAGATACTTATATATATTATTCAGTTGTTTGCTTTTTAATATTATATTGTATTGATAAAAATAAATTACTTATATATTTGTAATTTATTTTCTGTATACTAGTTTTGATATTACAATTACAGAATAGTTTATTTTCTAATATATCCTAAATAGGATTTTTATCTCTAAAGACAAAAAACAACAAAACATAATTATTATTTTTGGAATTATTAATTATAAAATAATAAATATTTTTATGTAATATAAATAACTATTATTCTATTGTATCTTTATATAATTTAAACTGAATATAATATAATTTTATTCGTAATATAAAGTTAAATAAAGGAAAATTATCTTCGATGACATCAGTAGTAGCACATTTTTTAAGTATAACCCGCTCCTCAGCAATACGTCCATGTTCCATAATAAATGAAACCGAAATAATTAATAATCCATAGGAATAAAGTGATTTGCAAAGTGTCACAGTGTTCTTAAAGATAAACCTTTTTATAAATATTAATAGAAAAATAAATAAAAACATATATTCATACATAAAGTAAAATTAATTTATACATAAAGTAATATTATGTTTTAGAAAAGAAGACTTATAAGAAAGTTTTTATAAATTAAATTATATGTAATATTATTTTAACATTTGAAATAATTTTTTTTATCATGTAGATAATTATGGGAAAAATTTTGAAAGTCGAAAGTGGTGGACATGACAAGATAATCGAATGCAACAATTATAAGAAAATTGCTTCCTCCAATCCCTCTATCCCGATATTTTCAAAATGATTATTTTATCTTTCTATTAAAAATAATTTCTGAATGATCTGTTTTAAAATTTTTCCAAAATATAATTTTTAAAATCTATAAAATATACTTCAAAACACCTTTTTATAAGACTTTTAAATTAAGATTTTTGAAATAAAATTTTCAGAACACATAAAATACATTTTACAACAATTTTTTTTAAATAAAATTTCTGAAACAAACTTTTTTTAATGTATTTAATAGTATGAATTTTTTTAAACAAGTTTTCCAAAAAGTCTAAAATATATTTTAAAAAATAAGTTTCAGAATGAGCTTTTTAGAACAAAATTATTTTTCAGATGTAAGTTCAAAAGTGGGGTGCAGGAAGTAATTTTCCAATTTTAATTAAAAGGTAAATGGCCTGAGCCCAATCGTCTTCCTTGTTTCTGATTGATTTTACGGGAAAACAGTGTTATGGTTGGATTTTTATGCTGTTGAATCAAGTTGCTTCAATAGTTTACGGTGAGCACAAATTGATAAAAAAATTAATATTATTGTAGAATTTATTTTCTTTGTTTTCATTGTTGTTATTTTATTATTTTCTTTTGTATTTTTTTATCATTTTATAGTCTTTGTAGTTTTTTGTTCGCACATTGAGTTGGTCCTTTAAAAAAAATGTAAGGACTAAAATCAATGAATGTATTAAAAGGACTAAAAGAAAATAGTAATGACAAAAAAAAAAAAAAAAAAAAAAAAAAAAATTTTAAAAAAAATTTTGATAAAAAAAAAAATTTTATTTAAACAAAAATATATTAAAAAATAAAAATTAATTTT
>Ga0099825_1006739_pt1 | contig 14255 bp, 4 predicted proteins | sample SiratroredBW_FD_76838 | JGI IMG/M metagenome (GOLD analysis project Ga0099825, IMG submission 76838) | Root nodule microbial communities of legume samples collected from California, USA - Siratro red BW | ecosystem: Host-associated > Plants > Roots > Nodule | place: USA: California | collected... | reverse complement strand
TTTATTATTTATTCTAAATGACAAAGAAACTAAATAACACATGTTAAAAAGTTTTAATTTCTTATTTTTATTCTTTTATTTTATTTTTTTATTTTTTATATTTGTAAAAATAATTTTTATTTGTCCGGACAAAATTGGGTGTTGACAATATGATATTTTTTAATAGATTTCATTTGAGTAAAAATGGTCTCGCTGTATATTATAATAACGAACTTTGAATAGACTAAAGTATGTTATTATATTGTGTGTTTAATGTGCTTTTGTTAAATTGGAAATTATCATTTTTAATAATGTACCTTGATAGTAAATTTTGTTTGGATTAAAAATCAAATATATACATCTGTATTATCTGAAATACTTTATTATTCATAGCCTTATCTAAATTAAAGATTATTATTTCATAAAAAAGGTTAGATAATTTATTAATATTTACCGTATTTTTAACCAACATCTCGTTGGTTTGTAGAATTTAAATTTTGTAAATGAAAAAACATTCCATATTAATGTTACTACAGAATTGGTAGTCAAATTAATTATCATGATATATACTTTATTTCTTTCCAATAGAATGGTTTTCCAAAATATTCAAAATGTGTTTAATACTATTGGAGATCTAACGTCTCAAATTAGTACAAATCTAATCTTATGAAATTTTGGATGTATTGGGCTAATATAATTGTATTTGGATCTAATTTGATCCAAAAGAAAATATAAGTACGACTTATTTTATATGTCTTATGTTTATTTTTCTCCTATGGATATTCATTGAAAAACTTGATCGAAGTAGTTCTGGGTAAGCAAGAGTCTTCATCTCACAAGAAAATAAAGGTGTTGATGAGGTAAGTATTATTGGTTTGTCAAGAAATAGCTGTTAAATTTCCAAGGGTTACGCGTGACAGCTTAACTGCAGCTACTAGAATTCAACAACTGCTTTGCCTCTCAGAAGTGGGTAACTATGAACTTCTCTAGAAGATTGCATTTATGAACATTTCTTTCAGATCTTACTTACGCAGCTAGGAAGACGTAAAAATTTGACTTAGTTTTTGAACATTGTAGGATTTGATTAACTCAGAATTATTGTTTGACATTTGACAGGGTTCTCAAATGTTCAAATATACACATTACTCCACGGTAAATATTTCGAAACAAGTTACTCAAGGAAAACGGTCCGAATATTTTAAGATGTTTTAAATTAGAATAATAATATCTTATATTTTGGAACTATTGTCTTATTTATAAATTTTTAAGTGAACTTCTTAATAAGTAGACTAGATATTCAAATTTTTGTAGATCCCTATTTATATTTTTTTTACGTGTTTTATATGACAATCGTCCCAGTATCATCTGTTGTCAGTCATTTTTCTATTAACAAAGAAATGTTAATACTAGTTAGAAATGGAACAATTCATGTGATGTTATTAATTATGCTTAATCTGAAAAGACTAAATCTCAATCGGTCGATTTAAAAATACATCACATAAAAAGCAAATTCCAAGTCCAATAAATTAATTAATTAATCACTGGAAAGAAAAAACAAAAAAAATCTTTGTGCAAACCTTTTCATCCTTTTTTAAACTACCATACTCATAGATATAGAAACACAACATTTCTTAATTTCTAATAACTTAGTTTGTCTTTGTTTTTTCTTATGAAATATTATTAATTAATTATGTTTCATAGGGATAAGTTTTTATTTATCTCATCTACTTAAAACACTTCAATTCTTTTTTTATTGACTACTTATCTTGTCTTTTTGTCCATCCCTTTTGATCTCTGTGTGTTATTATATTATGATTAAGGGTAAAATTGATAAGACAATAAATCTCCTACGTAACATATGGGATTCATATGTGAATCACACATAGGAAGATATGTGGTCCTTAGATATACTAGAATCCGTGGTTAAGATATTTATATTTAGTCAAATGTTTATAAGTAATTATTTTTGAAAGTTTTTAGATATTTTGTTATTTAATTTACTTTATTTTCACTCTTACAAATAATCAATGAAAGCTAAGTAATAGTTACGTGACCACCTGTACATTTAGCTTTTAATTTTAATTATTTAACATAATAAAGTAATATAAATATATAATGCTTATCCATCACAATTCTCCCTTGATACAATATCTATGTATGGTCCCCAAAGCCCAAAAAAGTCTTTGGGTCGCTAATGCCTGCTTTTATAGTTTAGTAGTATTGATTAAGCTTTAATGCTGAATAATGTCTCACTCTCACTATAATCTTTTTGAACAAAAACAATTATAACAAAAAAATGGCAATACATTGTCCACAACTAGTACAATTGTTCGAGGAAATTTGTTTTTCAACTTATCAAAGCTAATACCAAATACAGATAAATTTGAAAGAACTTACATGATCAATATGGTTCAAATTTGACCAATTAAAAATACATAGATTAGGACTATAATGTTTATTAATATGATGCAATTTTTATAGATCCTTTTTCACTGTATGTGTCCTTTTAAATTTGAACAGAAATTCTAATTAAATTCATAAATATATTTCCTTTTTATCTTCTTTCACAATTTTCTGTCACAATATATCATCATTATCCCATCAAATTAGCATTCAGTGGTTCTGGTGCATAGTGATAAGAACCTAAAACATGGTTATTTTAATCAAGTCCTAAGTCATTTCAATTGAGTTTGCACCAATTAAGAAGGTAGTTAATGAGTATTAATTAGTAACTTAATTAGCGACAGGTAGGTTAAATGTCACTTCAAAACCTAAACTTTTGTGGCACTAACTTGCATATTAGTCACTCTTATTCTATTTAGTTTTCAATCACTTGGACGAATTGTAATTAATTTTGTGCTTAAATACACAACCAACAATTTTGGCCCATAGAAAAGGAAATCCAATTTGCCAATGTTGGTGACAGTAACTTTAGGCCATGTTTGGCGTTTGAAAGCATTTTAATTTTTTTTAAGTTAATTTGAGTAGAAGTGAATAAAATATTCTATATAATATTGTTTTTGAAGTGCTCATTATAAATAAGTAAAACTATTTTTTATTTAATGATTAATTGGTCACAAGGTTGCTAAAGTTTTCTTCCAATAGTTATGTACTGTTTTTTTTTTCTTTTTACATATATTCTCCAGTTTATTGGATTAAAAGTTAATTTCATTTACTAATTTTGTTTTTAATAATGTGCCTGCTGTGGACTTGAAAGATCACACCACTAAATACTAATATATCGTTAGTATATTTAACAATTTTTGAAAATATTTAAAAAATAATTACTTGAAAATTACTCATCCCTTTACAATTAACTAGCATGACACCCGTTATTTTAAAATGTCATTATACATTAAAATAAAATTATTGAAAAATAAAACGTAAATTTCTAATTTTAAGAAATAAAAACATGAACATATATATAGACCGAATTTCTGTCTGCCCGCAGGATTTGTTACCTAAAGTTAGATTGGTAGAAGCGGAACTGTTTACGATATTTTAAGTATAAATGGATGTAATAAATGTGATTAAAAGAAAAAATCTCATTAAAAGTAATAATACTATATTTTCTAATAATATTGGTGAAAATGTAGTATTTATAACACGGTGAAAGAAAACTCACGGGATGTAAATAAAGAATAATTCGTATTTGATATTCCAACGATGAGATAACAAATAATTGATTTTTTTGAAATTCAAATATTAATAGGCTAGGCTGAATTAAAAAAAATAAATTGAATAATAAGCCTCTGAAATACTCCAGATATTTGAGTTCAAATATCACCAAATTTGTATTAATACAACCTTTGCGTTATTTTTTTCTAATGAAAAATATTTTTACAACGATTAAATTTATATACAATATTTTAAGAAAATATAAAAAATATGTTAAAGATGTTTTTTTTTTCAGTAAACTAATAAAACATATACTCAATCTTAAACACATAAGTACAGCCCTGTTAAAAATTAACTCTGGAATATAAAAACGAAAAAATATATACAGATAATTGTTTAATTTTAAGAAACGATATTTTTTAAAATTCTCTCATGAGACTGAAGAAAATAATGTGTTCTTAAAATAAAGTAAACCAAACATAGTAAACATATTTATCTGTGTGTTATATATAGTTTTCTTATAAGTATATCATGTTTTTTATTTTTAAATGTTATTATTTAAATTAAATTAATAAAAAATCGTAACGTTGTAAAAGTTAAAATTTTCATGTGAAATACATAATTATAATGTTGAATATCTCAAATAAAATTAAGGATTAATTCTCTTAATTACTTCCATATTTTTACCAATGAATTTGAAGGATCTTATTGTTAAAATTTAACTTTTTTCCTTAGGCAAAAATAAAATATTCTATCTCAATTTCTCTTCTTATATTTTCGGCAAATTTCTCAAACTAGTGTATTTTTTATCTGAAATTTTTGAAATGGTATATTTTTTATTTATTTTCCAACATAGATATATCGTGCATACAAGACATGATATCATTGTGAAAAAATGGTGATCCTATTGCACCATTTAATTTATATTAAATAAAATCCTAAGAAGAAAACATAATTTTAGTGTCACAATTTCAATTAATGAGTTAATTAAAATAGTGAGAATACTGCACCATTTTAGGTGATTAATATTCTCCACCCATTTTAGGTGATTAATATTCTCTACCCATTTCTCTTATGTTTCATGTGTGGTATGTTGCTACTGTGCAACTAAAATAAATGGACAGTCACAAAGCTATTTTATTTATTAATAAATATGTAATGATTGAAATTAATTCTGATTAACTAATTGAAATAAATTGAAGTTAAATTTTAAAATAGAAAGTTGACAGGATTACTGTTTAAATTAAAATAAAAAATTATGTTAGTATGAGATTTATATATTGAATTAAATTAAGAGTAAGTTTGATGCTGAAAAGAAAAATTAAATTAAATTAAAATTTAGTAATAAAATATATTTAGGAAAATTAATTGTAAGTTGGATATTTGAATTTAGTTACTAATATAAAAATAATTTAAAATAAAATTAAGATTTAGCAATAAATTTAGAATAAAAAATTTGAAAATATTATATAATTTTTTATATAAATTTATCGTTAGTTTTTAAATTATATTTATTAGTAACTAAATATATTTTTATATTATGAACTAAATTTATAGCATGTAACTTTTTTTCCCAAGTATGTAATCACTATTCTATTTAAATCAATTTTATATTTATTTCAATTACTTAATTAGAATTAATTTCAACCATTATATATTTATCAATAAATAAAATGATTTTGTAACTTTATATTTATTTTAGTTGTATAGTGAAAAAAGCAAAAGAGGAATGGATGGAAAATATTAACCACTCTACAATATACACTACATGATTTACCTATGTCCGGAAATAAATAAACTATACTATTTCAGATAAAAATTACATTATATTTTCTCTCATTTTCTTTTTTTAATGGGAAATATAACTTAATGAATTAGTATCTTCGGTAACTCTTGTAACTATCTTTTTGACTGATAAAAAAAATACAAAACCCCAAGCCTAAAAGTAAAATAGGTAGCATAAAAGATTACATCCTTTGTTAGACAAGTAACTAATTTCTCTACTGTTTAATATTAATATTTCTGATTTTTACTTATTCATCTAAAAAATTAAATTTATTATTTTGACTTCACTGTAAATTATAATATAGTACTATTATGTCTGTCAGACAGACTCTCATAATATAACCATGTAAAACAAAAGGGAGAAACCGAAAGTATTTTACACATTTGTAGTTGTTCTTCATATTTAAGATTTAAAGTTTTATTGTAGCGATACGTAATCCACTTAATAAAACTGTCTATTATACATAATATTAAAATACAACCTAAAGTTTGACAAGAACGATATTAATAAAATGTATGAGCATATATAGATAAGTTTTGTCCATATAAAAAATGTAATTGGAAATTAAAATATAAAGTTATAGGGTATACGTAGTGAATAGTGACCAATGCAGCATGATGAGCCATGCATTTTTTTGACACAAAATATTTGGACTTATTCTTTCGCCCACTCAACGATATATTATTCTCCACCTACTAAAAAACAACCCATATATATATATATACTCACACAGAGCATAACACCAAAATACATTCATTAAAAAAAATAAAAACTAGATATAATTACTACTTTATTTATGCCCCTCAACAAATAAATATAATCTCAAAATACCCACAAATAATAAAGCCATAAAAAATGGACACTATTATATACATCTCAACATATCAATAATCACATATCCCCCTCATCGGAATCAACCGCCGTAGTCGTTGTGCGGCCCTTCCGCCGCGACTGCCGGCGGTGGCTTCCTCCGAATCTCAACCTCCCGGTCTCCTTAAACCTCTGTTTCTCCGAGGGCACAATGACACACTCGGGTGGTGGCACGTTGTACCTTAATGTATCATAGCAATATGAATAGTACATGTAACGCTGGCGGAACCGCCGCATGGAGAGGCGGCGCGTGGGGGTGATGGCGGCGTAGTCTTGAGCCTCGAGATCGGCGTGTTGGTCGGCGCAACCGTCAAGGTTGAAGATTTCTTGGATGGGGTCGGCGGCGCAACCCTTCAGGACTAGGTCCTTAAATTCCGTCACGAAAGGTGCATACTTGTAGTTCACTTTGTATTTTCCACCAGATGTTGCCCAATTTGATGCATCCCATATGGTTGAATACAGTGACATTGGTTTCGATGGGTACTCACCTCCCATTTCCTCACTTCGTAGCACTTCTCTAATTGGAACTTCATCAATGTAAAAACTGCACCAATTCAAACATATAGTCATAAATAAATATATAATCAATTAAAAGAAGTTAAAAGAAAAAGAAAAAAAAAAAAAAACAAAGTAGAGTATATATTCCCGTGAAATAAAAAAGATTTGCCAGCTATGTTAGTGTTTTAAGTTAGGTGGGAATTATGGGAACGGGGTTTGGCAAATGGTATAGGAATCTATGAGCTTGCTTTAGTTTCGGTAATCTTACAAAAATTTGGTGGCAAGTTTTGCACAGATTAAATAAAGAAAGGTCACATGTTTCATTACACGGTTTGAACTGGTTCTTCGTTTTCCAAGTTTTGGTCATGCCATTGTTTAGGTATGGTTGGAGTTGGACCAATAGCAATACCCTTCTTCTGATTTTTAAATTAGGATTACAAGGGCAGATATTTGAAAGAAATTGTAGAATTTGATTAGGAAAAATAATGCATTTTGGGCACCCCACAATTAGCCAGATAATAGGGTGGAGAATCAATTCAAAGGTTTGGCAACCCCATTATAACGAGAAGGACCGTGATGGATACGTATGACTCAAAACAAAAGAGTGATGATATCACATGTGTTATACACAAAAATATAAGGATAAGCACAAATTTAAGTGGGGAAAGCTAGTGGATGATTGTTTAATCTATCATCATCATCACCGTATACATTATATACATGAATTAAAATAAGAATAATTTGAAAAGGCACATCAAACAAAATTCAAGTTGGCCATGGGTGTGGGCCATTTATACTATAGTCTGAAACTGGGAAAATCATCATTGAATTCGAAACCCACACTACCATCTAAACCATCCTTTTAGTAATGAAAAGTATATGCTTTTGAAGCTTGCTAGCTCACACAAACCAAACCAGACCAAGTTGTAGTTGTGGGCGACGCATCCCACACGCAATCCCAAACACTTTCCTCCCTCACGTTAAGTCAAACGAAACCAATTCAATACCAAAACACGCCACGTTAAAGTTGAATCCCATGGCATTCCAAAAAGGTATATATTTCAAGCACCCAAAACCAATTAATGCATATCAACACACAAAATTGTGTATAATCACGCGGCATATATAAATACACAAACAAACACTTACATGACGTTCTTGGCTGTCCAAAGGATGCTGTATCTGTGGTATTCTTTCGTTGGGTCGAACCACAAACGGTACCGCTCCTCACGCCCACGGTGGGTGCTGCCGTTGCCGTATAAGTTCGTCTGAAACCGCCACGGTTTTCCGGCGATGTTTCCGAGGAATTCAAAGTCCAACTCATCGTGTGACTTCTCGAACACATCACCGTTTGATGTCTGTACCAAGAAACAAAGAAAAACTCATCAATCATGCCACCCTCTAAATAACCATGAAACAATTTTACAAGGTTTCTAATTTTTCATAATACAAAAAAAACAATAATTATAATGGCGTTAACAATTTCAGTCTTTGCTAGACCAAGCATGCTATACTAAGCCATCACTTGTAGTTCACCGTTTGAACAGTTCATTAAAAAAAACTACGAAAATTCTGACGTAAATTGAATGGAGTTCACCGACCATCAATCCGTTTTTGACTTTGCTACAAGTTCGGTAGTTTCTTCAGCAAATTAAAGGGATGTTTGACTAATATTTAGCGCGTTTAACTGATTATACAAAAAAAAGGGTAAAAATAAAGAAGATGAAGAAGCATTAAAAATCCAGAATTCATGATTTTTTTTTTAAATGCATACCATTCAAATAAAACATTGATGTCTACAAATTTTTGTTCTGAAGGAAAAACATTGTTTACTTACATAAAAGGCCACGCAAATACCAGCAGTATAATTCGACGGTAACTTGATTCTGGCGCTAAAGAATCCATAGTGGTACATATTAGAGGATATGAAACCCGAACCTGTTCAATTATGGGATAAAAATGTTGAGAAAAAACGCACACAAAAGGAATAACATAAACAAAAATAGAACATGAAACGTAGATGTTGTTGTTGCACATGATGACGTGTAAGTGAAAGATTTACCTGTGAAGCGATCGAGGAGGAGTTGTACACCGTTGCCATCGGCGGAGCGAACAACGTTGGAATCTCCGAAGAGCGGAGAATAGCCATCGTTGAAGGGTATAGTGGCGAGGTCGAAGGCTGCGTGAGCGAAAGTGAAGAGAAGCAGAGAAAGTAGCAAATGAAACGAAAGTTTGGGTATTGTCCCAGCACAACGTAACCTATGATCCATACTAATTTTATTTTTCAGTTTCTCCCTCCTTCTTCTTCTTCTTCGGTTTTTCTCTCTCCACCCTTTCTTTTCTCCCTTCACTCTATATTTATACACAATCAAAAATCATATTAAATCACTAGGTAGAGAAGAAGAATGATACACATACCTCTTACGTGGATTTCTTTTATTCGGTTTTTTTCTCTTCTCTCTTTTTTGTGTCCGAACTTATCCTTCACTGGGTGGTCATATTACGAGGGGTGCCACTGTTCTATGTTCAATTTTTTGTGGGCGCAAAATTATGAACAAGAATATGTGCTTATCGTTAGGTTGGTGCTATCATCGTTGGATGAACAAATATTTTTATTTTTTAGGGGTAAGGTGGTATTTTGTGAACCTCAAGGATTCATAATTTGTAGTGTTGAATGTATTTAGCAGGGAGGTTTGAATTGAGCAAAAATAATCATAATCTAGCATGATGATTTAATTTTCTTGAAATCCAAAGAATTTTGCACTAATATTGTATGAGTGGTGTTGGTTACGTTTCACATTTTTGGTGGCATTATATATGACAAAATAATTGAATCCGACCCATAACAACTATGAAAAGAAAAAAAAAACAATAGTGGAAGGTGATGGCTTATGACCTCTACACGTGTACTACAAGGTGGCAAAGTCTAGCTTAATTTTTAAGATTATTGTGTCTTTCTTCTTAAGTTTTCTAAGCTAATCATACATGGTGCTGGTCAATACAAAGTGCTCTATGATTGGTTTTCCAGGTTTCTAAATCAATGGGAACTCAAGCTTAAGAAAGTTTTTATTTGATTGTTAAATATTCAGGAAATTTTGCCTTTTCTAAAATTTATACAATTCTAATGTGTTAGAATATGCCAAACTTGTGAATTGTGAGATGAATATATTGACCAGTTCGATTTCAAAAGCATATACAAAATAATTATTTGAAAATTTATAGCAGTTGGTTCTAGAATAAGGAAGTTTTTTCGAAATACGTGTAATAATATGAGGGTATTATCGTCCACGGAAAGGTAACAGCGTGTGAATATGTTACACCTTTATCAATTTGAATGAATACAAAGATAGGGGTAGAATGGGTTCGGTATAGTTTGAAGTGAAATTGAGTTATTAGAAGATAAAAAAAAGAAGAAAATATGAATAGGTTAAACAATGTAAATGGAAAAATAAAATAAAAAATGAAATACATATTTTCAATCACTTAATTGTAGTTAAGTCATAACTGTAAGTTGGAAATAATTACGGAAGCATTCATGTGTTGACATATATTAATAATTAATTTTCACACCTTTTACAATGCAAAATAACTGATTTGATGACAAAATTTTTGCACTTTTATTATTATTTTTGTATATACGAATTTAAGGAATATTTTACAACTAATCAGACCGAAACCGAAATCCTTTCCTTCTGTGTAACTATCCCATTCGCTTGATTGTCATTGAATTCATTCAATAAATAAGATAAAAGGAAAAAATAAATTGTAAATATAAGTTACATTTATATAAGTTTTTCGATAAATATTTAAATAAAAAATAAGTTTAATTTACCTTCTTAATAATTTTTTTATTTTGTTAACCTAAGCGCCACTCATGTAATAATATTAAAGTTTTTGAATATACTTTTTAATTAATCAAAATCTTAAAAAATAGAAATTTTTTAAGTAATATTTCAATATAATTAAAACTGATTTTAATTTAGTGATGTGTACTGTCTTTTAACAGTTTTTTTTTTCTTAATCTCATCACTCTCCATTTAATTCCATCATAGTCAATACAGCTTTTAAAATTACTTAGCATTGATTTTGTATTTCATCTAAAGTATGTTCAAATTTCAACAAGGGAGGACATATAAAAAGCCATACTTTCACTTAGTTTGATCTTCTGAAAGGGCAATTTCAACTTTGATAAGAGGAAAACTGCTTTTCATCTTACAAGAGTTGAAAATGGTAAAAAAGTATTAAAAAAAATCACAGCATATAAAATATTAGTTCAAATAACAATGCTAGTGAATAGGAATTGGAACATGGAAGTAATAGAAATAGAAAAGATATTAATACTGGCTTATTGACGTGGTAAAAATAAGTAGTGATCAATAGAAAGAGTTTGAGAAAAAAAGAAAAAACAATAGTAAGAAAATGAGAATCAACACATGCACAATAAATTAAAATTAAATAAACTTTAATTATAATGAAAATATCTTTTAATTATTTATAATTTTCAAGATTTTTGTTTTTTAAAACTCTAACCTATCTAGTAAAATGGATGCTTTTTTTTATAGACCTTGAATTTTATTAATTCAACCATTGCTTTGATATGCTGTAGAGACTATGCAGAACATAAAATGTCACGTAATTCATAAATCATTTGATACATCATCGATTCGTTTGTTTTTATTCCTATAAACATTTAAAAATAAATATAAATGTTAACTAAGATTACTCAAGTTATCTAAATTTAACGTGAGCAATCTAGAATATGATATGAAATTATTTAAAGGTTGAATTAAAATTTTTACTTTTACCTTAACGTGCATGATGCAAAAAAAAATATGATATTTTATGATTCAACGGTTGAATTTCAATTTTGTTAATTTTATAAAAGTTATTAATAAAAGTAAGTGTACAAGATTATGCGTAGAGAGATGTGGTGTATCACTATTAGTCTGCATTAGAAAAATTTATATTTCAAATTTCATTATAACAAAGATCAGTGTTTACTGTAAAAAAATATGAACATCTCTTATAATTATATTGCAGTGAAGATTTTCATGTACTTCCACTCTGCAATTTTAATTTCGAAATTTTATTTACACTAGCAAGTTCATGGGAATTTCACTTTTCGTTATCTTCAAGCAAACTTAAAATAAAGATAATATATTAAAGAAAAAAAATCCCTTGCTATCTAAGTTAGAATCAGTTGAGAAAGTTAGAACTTATATCTTTCAAAAGAAACTAACATATAGAATAACCCTTCAAAAATTAATAGAGAATATATATATATATATATATATAGCATGACTAGATTACTTGAATATACAGTTAGTAGACATTCGTGGTGTTCATTGTAGTTATTAAATTTGCATTATGGACACTGATTTTGAATGTTATTTCTCTTGGTAATCACTTAAGCTTAAAATTATGTTATATGTCTTCACACACAAGTCATTATAACATGGAATATAAACACAATCTTGTAAAAAAAACATAAATATTGGAATGACATTGTAAAAATAGATAAATAAATAAATACATTTCTTAAATGATATTAATTACAGTATTTATTACATGTAATATATAATTAACTTTGCTAAGATGAATATTACAAAATTTAATATAGGTAAACTAGATAGATAGATATTGATGAAAATTTTATCACAAAAACTAAGAGTTTTAAATGTTAAAATTATACCATAAATTATAAAGAAAATATCATAAATTGTTTGTGTAAACAAGATATCAGTTGGAAGATAATTTAAGAGTCAGTTATACTTTTTTTACAATATTATCTTTCTGACAATTTTTTATTGATTAAAGTATATTAAAAATTATAAATCTTGATAAAATTTACTGCTTTTTAATATAGAGGAAAAATTTATCAAAATATGTTTTAATAAATTTTAATTAATAGAAAAAAAAACGTTAATGTTCCTCCTCCAACAATGATGTTATGCATGGATGGACTTTCACAAAGGTGGACTTTGCTTTCTACAATCATGTGACTTTTTTATTTTTTATCTTTTTATGTTACAATTGAGGCAAATTTCATTGATTTAAGAAATCAACATTTTTACAGGAAATGGGCAGTTATAAAATAAAATGACCCTTAAACAATGATTAAGGCAGGGAATGAAGGAACAAACTACCTCTCAATGGAATAAAATAGGTACTCAATTAGGTCATTTTAACTACTAAGGGATTAACTATGACCCTATAAGATGCCAAATAGTACCATAATATTTATAGAGTGATAGATTGTTTTTTAAGGAGGCTTATATTTTTGGCTGTATATTTTAAATGTCTAGAAATTATGCTTCCTATTGAAGCCTATATTTATATTCAATCCTCATATATAATTTTTTAATTACTAAATTTAAGTCCTATTCAAAAGCTAATATATAATAGGTAAGGATATAAGGAAGCATAACATGGGTTTGTTATGAGTGAAATGAATTGGATTGAAACTGTAGCAAAGGATTAAGAATAGACATAATTGCATAAAACATTTTATAATAAGAAGCAAAAGGACATTCTATTTTAGTAGTTGTTGAGAAAGAAAACGAAAAGGATTCTTGTGTGCAGGTTTCATTCACAACCAAATCCTTCATATGGGATGGTATAATCCTAAACACAAGCTACAAGGGGACCCACCTTCCATTGAGTTTTGTGGCAGCCCTATAGAAGAGGACAATTAATTCAGCTCAACAATCATTCGCATACATTAGGGTTAATACTACAATTAACAATTCATTTGGCATAACGAATCCATTTGAATATGGAACATGCCAGCTTGTTTGAGAAAAGCTTCTTCGTTACTAAAGTTAGAAAGAGAGTCTGTGAGAGAGATTCAGATAATGAAATTGATTGGAGAACAACCATGCAATCATTAACCAACTCAAAAGAAAGTGGCAAATGAAAATGCACAAACTTATCAAATTGGTTGGAGTAGAATTAAACTTGATATCTTAAATAGTGTTTGAGATTCAAATTCAGTATAAAAAGATATGACCCAGAAAGAAAATTCACTAAATATAGTAGTTTTGTTGACAAATATTAATCATCAAGTTGGTTGATATTTCACATGTAACTGAAAGAAAATAATTTGGACCAATCAGTATAACTACATAGTCAACATCAAAATTTGAGTTTATTGATCCTTGAAAAGGAAGAAAAATTGTAAATGTGTTGTAATGAAGATTAGTTTCATAATCAAATTAAAGTTTTTGATATTTATATAGAGATATCTTTCAATCTTACCAAACAGCCAAATATTCTAATTACAGTAGTTAAACAAATATTAGTTAAGAAAGGTTCATTCAAGAGCATAAAGTAGTTAGTGGTAGAGATAATAGCATGAAAAGTTTATAGTACAAGTTTTTGAAAAGTTTAGAAAGCAAGATGTAATGGCCAACCTGCTCCCCTAAGGATACAAAGAGTCAGAGAAATGAAATATGAAATTGGCATAGTTTGAGAAAAACGAGGTTGTGAAGGGAAAGGGGTAACA
>Ga0099825_1006736_pt1 | contig 14263 bp, 11 predicted proteins | sample SiratroredBW_FD_76838 | JGI IMG/M metagenome (GOLD analysis project Ga0099825, IMG submission 76838) | Root nodule microbial communities of legume samples collected from California, USA - Siratro red BW | ecosystem: Host-associated > Plants > Roots > Nodule | place: USA: California | collected... | reverse complement strand
CTTTTTAAAAAAAAAATTTATTTTTTTTTTTTAAAATTTTGGTTTTAAAATGTTTAAAAACAAAAATAGAAAAAAAGAAAAAAAAAAAAAAAAAAAAGCAGTAAGATCTGAGATATATTTTTATGACAACACCAATTAGAAGGCTTGCAGAAATGTAGCCTTCCCTCCTATTTAGATTTGTGTACAGTTTTTCTTTATAAACTATCACTAATTGATTTTGTAGATAATTGAACTAAGTGTCATTCAATTCATCCTCTTAGTGGTAAAATAATAGTACTTCCTAATTAACATGTAGTTTTAAATTTCTACCTGAAGAAAAATAGTAAGTATTTTTATATGATTTTAATAAAATAATTTCACTCACAATAAATATACTAAATGAAGAGTTAGATACTTGTGATACTTCAATGAATAACTAATTAATCTACAAGAGTAAATTAGGAAAAAAATATAACTAATAGTACATTGTAAAATGGAAACATTACTTATTTTAAGATAAACTAGAAATGTTAAAACTACATATAATTTGAAAATTGATATTTTAGTTGCGTAAGATAAAAAAAAGTTTTAAAATATTCTTAAATATCATTCATTTTAATATTTAATATCAAGAAAAGTATTAAAATAAATTGCATTTTATAATATAAAAACAAAATAAAACTTTATAAATTCGAGAATTAAAATAAGAATAAAAATATTTTAACACCACTGTAATAAAATTACTTCCATCTCACACTTACTTTTATTAATAAAATATTATTTTTCAATAAAATAATATTATTTTTAGATGTGAAATGGTGTGGAATGCTTTTAGCAGTGTCAAAATAACACTGCCTTAAAATAAATGACGATTTGAATCTTATGTATAAAAAATGGAGCTCTAGTCCGAAAATTAATATTTATATGAACTCGTAATAATTTATTATTTAAAAATAAAAGTTACATCTTCACATTTTTTTTTATATTCTCATTAGGATTTTAATGCTTCCTGTATAATTACAAAATGTTGTTATGAAGCTTTATATGAATATTATAATTAATTAAACATTAATTAACAAGATATACATAATTATATCACTGCAATTATTTATTATTAAATTAGGTGATATCGACTTATGATATACACTATTTCTGGGCGCACAAGTCCAACTAAGAATAGATTAGTCACTATTTTTGTTATTCTTTTACTTAAGTTATTTAACACATAAAATATTAGTAAAATTATAGTAGTTATTATTCAACATTAACTGATATTATACCAATTAGAAAAAAAAAACGTATCTATGTATTTTTTTTTTAATAAATGAAAACTTGAAAAGGTAATAATAAAAGTTAAATAATAAATCATGGTGATTCGTAATTTGGTGTTTCGAAAAATATTGGAGGTATTTAAAAAATACGAGAGAAATAATTATTTAAAATGATGATCATATGAGTAAAATAAAAGATATAAAATGTATCCATAAAAATATCCCATCTTTATAATTAAAACATAATTTAATAAATTAATAAATTTAAAGCTGTTAATCTGACATCTTAATTATAAATGAAGCAAATAAATAAATTTAAATTAAATCAATTCCATGAAGTGGAGTTGAAGGGTGGTTGATCATTTTTGTCATTGTTATATATTTGCTTTAAAATTTTAATTCTATTATTTTTTTTTTAATTTTATTAATAGTTAAAGTAATTGATCTGATATTTAGTAATTATTACTTGTTAAATAAAATAAATACTAGTATACAAAGCTCTTAATTTTCAATAGTTTTTTCAAAATTAATTATATTATATTATATTAATAGTTAATAAAAGTTGTTGGGTGGATTTTTTTATTGTACTAAAAGTTAAATATATTTTGGAGTAATTAGTTTTTGTTTTTCCTCTTTTTGTGATGAGACATCTTTCAACTACTGTAGTGATGGTTTGTGGCAATAATGGTGGTGTGGTACTACAGATCGTATCAGAAGATGTGTTGAATAAGAAGGCAACTTTCATGGACAGAGACGGAAATGGAGGAAATGGGAGTTGGAGAAAGGTTGCTGGAATGGACTCCATTTGCAGCCATGATCATGGTTGAGTGCCTCGATGTGGGACTCTCCACTTTAGGCAAAGCAGCCATGGACACAGGAATGAACCATTTTGTCTTTGTTGTCTACTCCAACGCCCTTGCTACCCTCATGCTCCTCCCTCTCGCTTTCTTCATCAACAGGTCTTCTCTTGTTACCTTCTTTCTAAGCTCAACTTTAACATCATTTACCACTTCCACTTTTCAAATCACTCACATTGTCTTAACCTTCGACTTTTCAACTTTGCAGAACCACAAGAGCGCCCCTTTCTTTCGCTCTTCTCTGCAAGTTCTTCCTCCTGGGCGCTCTTGGGTATGTATGTTTGTGTCTATGTAATTGCATATTTACCTGTTTTTCCTATTCTTTTGCAAGGAAACTTTATCCTAAACAAAAATGTAAGAACGTTGTTTATTGGAGATGTGCAGCATAACTGTTATGCAGAATTGTGTTTTCACCGCCATTGACTACAGCTCTCCCACTCTTGGATCCGCCATGAGCAATTTGGCTCCTGCTATCACTTTTGTGCTAGCGGTCATCTTCGGGTACCCTCTCTTCTTTTACTTTTATTTATATGATAATAACTAGCTTTAATCTTATGCTTGCTCTATCTTTAAGTGTAATTCCTACACGAACATTTTTTTTAATCCGTTGTAGTCCCAGAATTCCAAAATTGTGAGGACCTAAACAGATTAAAAATTGTACAAAGAGATATTAAAGTGAGTAGGTTTTAGGTGTGGATATTGAAATGTTGTTACTTTTTAGTTGTTGCATAAGGTGGTGAAACCACGATGTTGGATTTTTTACTGCCTTATTCTAGGATGGAGAAGCTGAATATTGGAAGCTCAATAAGCCAGATCAAGGTCACGGGCACAGTGCTATCTATCTCTGGAGCATTACTCGTGACCCTTTACAAGGGCTTTCCCATTACCAGCTTTCGATTTCAACACTCTCCGACACAACCATTGCCATCTTTTTTGGCTCAAACAAGTAACTGGACCATTGGGGGTCTCTTCTTTGCCACTGCTTCTCTCTGTCTCGCACTCTGGAATATTACTCAGGTGAGATCGATGCCTAGTTTGGTTAGATACTGACATCACTAAGCTAAATTGGTGCAAAAGTCTTCAGTTTTTTTTTAGTGGTGGATCTGATTTGGTTGAGCTTGTTTGCAGGCATCAATTCTTAAAGGATATTCATCACAGACAACCATAGTAGCCTTCTACTGCCTGTTTGGAACCATCCAAAGTGCAATACTATCTCTCATTGTAGTCAGGGATCTAAATGACTGGAAAATAAGCCCCGACATTGAGCTCATCTCTATATTCTATTCAGTAAGCACGTACAAACAACCCGAAAAACTAAGAAAGCAAGCACACAAAAACAAGTTGCAAACCATTGAGGCTTTATTGCTAAGCTCGTTCTTCCTATGTGGAAAACAATATTGCAGGCTATTATCGGAAGTGTGTTGACATTTTCAGTAACGACTTGGTGCATAAATAGGAAAGGACCTGTATTTGTTAGCTTGTTCAAGCCTGTGGGGATTGCCATTGCTGACTTTTCGAGCGTTATCTTCCTTGGTGAAACGCTTCATGTTGGCAGGTAACTCCCATTTCCAAAATTTTCTTTGCTATGTTATTCCATCGCCACGGAACTTTGATAATAAACAGTAAAATGAACTAAGGACTACGGCATAAACCATAATAGGCTTGGAGATGTTACGGCTGCCAATTACATCAGCACTATTTTTTGTTGTCTGTCTATTTCAAATTTCAGGATAACAACCATAACTTTCCAGAGTTTTATGTTGTCGGGGTTTATCTCCTCGTGACAGGATTCCTCAGGCCTAAATATATGGAGACTTCACTCAACTGGGAGTTTTCAGGTCTAAAACAATGTTTACTGCAACCAAAGGTGATTTAGCTTTTAGGGGTAATCTCAAAACCATGGAAAGATCAAAAACCACTCAGTACATTTTGGGAGTATGTCTCTTGGAAAAAGGAGGGAGAAACACGTGATATGTATAAAAATATACACATGCAATTACTGCATGTGGTGTATTAATCGTCCACTAGTTTGAATCACTTATCTAACTCCGATTTTCTAATAGCATGTGTAGACTTTGATTTGCTAATTGCATGTGTAAAATTTGCTTTGCTGACAGTATTATTTCTATATTGACTTTGTTTTGTGTATTTCCATTCTTTTAGTGTCCTAGGCGCAGTGATAATCGCCATCGGATTTTACACAGTATTGTGGGCACAATCCAAAGAGGAAAACTCAAAAGGCTTCCAAGTTGATGGACGATCATTCCCAACTTCCCAAGAGAGTCCTCTACTGGAGACAATCCCGTGAAAGAAATGTTTTAGCATAACCATTTACTCGTGTATACTAGTTTACCTTCATCAATATATTCAACAGACACGGGTGTGATGAAAGAATCTGTTTTTCAGCAGAGTTCTTCACAAATATATGAATCACGGTGATAATTCCTCTAATAATGAGTAGTATTTCTCAGTATCACAGTGTCTGGTTAAAAGTATCATATCTAGTCTTAGAGTCATGGACTCAATGGCTAAGCATCAAAGTTGTATTTTGATAACTTTCCTGCTGTGTTTATGCCTAAGAATAAGAAGATCAGTAAAATTCAAAGTAAATACATTGACATTAAATATTTAATCATAAGAGAACATGTTAAGAAAAATAAAGTAGTCATTAAACATATTAGTACTGCGTTCATGATTGTCCATCTTTAACTAAATGTATGCTACCAGAGAAATTTAAGAATCAGGTAACAGGCATGAGATTTCGTTGTATGATGTGACAATCATTTAGGTACTTTTATTTTAAAAACTAAGGTATGAGGTAGCTTCAAAACATGTTACGAACTCAACCTTCGTGGAAGGAACCGTCAAGGTTTTTTACTGTTACAAGATTCAACTCCACAAACTAACATAAAGACCTACTTGAATGTAAATTTTTTGGTATCAATGAAGTCAGTGAAGTTTGAATAGAGTATCTATCACCAAACTATCAGTCTATTTGTGCATTAGCATTAAATTCTTTATTTCTTCGAGATATCTCGTTACCTTCCTTGCAACATTATATTAAATTAATTTTCACTAGTAGATTTTAACCACCACTATAATTATTATTAAAAAAAAACAATAATTTCTTTTCTCCATCTCACCCTTGCTTATCAGTTGCTATTCCATCCACTCTTCCTCTTCCGGTGCACCACACCACATCAGCATCTTTTGAATTCAACCCTCTCCATCACAACCACTCCGTCATTGGAGGTCTCTTCATTGCCATTCACTCTGTGCCTCTTGCACCCTGGAATATTACTCAGCTCATATTCCTATTCTCGTTAGATATTTAGACCACTTATTCTCCAATTTTAGTGATGGATCTTGATTTGGTCAAGCATATCTGTAGGCGATAATTCTTAAAAGGCATCTATCTCAGTTAACAACAACATCCTACAATTTCCTGTCTGGAACCATCCAAAGTACAATACTTTCCCTCATTTCTGTAATCTATTCAGTTAGCACGTACTAGAAACCATTATAAAAAGAGGGTTGTTTAGTAAGTTCGTTCCTAGTATGTGGAAAACAGTATTGCAGGCTATTGTGGGAACTGTTGTGACAACTTCTGTTCTGATTCGGTGCATAAAAAGAAAAGGACCTGTATTTGTTAGCTTGGTCAAGCCAGTGGGGATTGCCATTGCTTCATTTTTAGTGTTTCTTCCTTAGTGAAACACTTTATGTTGCCAGGTAGCTCTCGTTTTCACAGTATATTCTCTGCTGCTGTGTTACTCACCCCGAAGGAGCAGATTTGGTTTATATCAAATGAGTTCTAAGTTTAGCTAATTCTAGAAAAAAAAACTAGCTTGTAAAATATGATTATTTTCGTACTTTAAATTGTAAACTAGCTTTCAAGTCGAGATACGTTAATGTGGGAATAATCTTTCAGTATGAGTTGCATCCCGCTGAGGATGTACGTTAACAGGAAAAACCACGTCAAGATATTATAGAAGATGCGGAAGCTATAAATATTTGTTTATCAGGATGCGGATCAACTTTCAAATTAAGAAAAACCAAACATGCACTATATTGTTTTGAAACTTCGCAGCCCAATATCTAGTTCCTATTCTACGATGCCTGCTCTGGTATATGTCACATTGGTGAAAGTAATGACTCTTTACATCTCTAAGTTCCCTCAAAATTTGAGAAAAGCCAACGTATCAGAAGATAATGAATTTTAATGTAAATCTTGAATCCTGCTTACTCTACCTCTCATCCCCTTTCAAAATGCGGAACCACGAGGGTCAAGCCTACGCATCTGCATCATTGTTACTAGATTACTGTATATAATGACTTGAGATCATGATGCATAATCTACCACGTTGTCATCCAGATCATGACTTAAGATCATCAGACATCGCTGATGGAATACAGTGTGTTGCAAGAATATCAAGAGTAGTTGCTCTTGCAGTCTTCGAGCGAAGGACCACTATCTGATACAAGAGGATTAGTAAGATATAAAGCTACTGCCATTTTCACACAAGCACATAAAACGGGAAAGGATGGCTAGGGAACCTGATCATAATCTAGATCAAATTTTAGATATTCATCATTGCAGCTCTCTACCATAGTGGCCAAGCTCTTCAGGTTTTTCACTGGTTTACCATTGAAAGCAAGGACCTTCATAGATATACAGAATAAAAGGCGGTAAAAAAGTGAGTGGTTAAGCCAATATAGCCGTTAGCAAGGAAAGCAAAAAAATAGAACATAACCATTAACAACCTGGATGTTAACAATATCTTCATATCCAATGTTGATATCAGCCACAAGCACCTTCAAAGTGTCAAAGAGATAATCTCACTTTCTAAGATCCTTATGAGAAACAGCAGAAAGAAAAGACTTGACAAGAAAACAAACCTGAGAGACCACAACAAGTTGTTCATCTGGTGATTGTGGCATTGAATGCAGCAATTTATCCAAAAGCTTGACTGGAGCTTCATATTCATAATCCTTTCCATACTGTTAATAGATGATAAAATGAGTTGTAAAGGAATGGCCCCATCCACAAGAAATTTAGCAAATGCAGGTTGAATAAATGAATTTACTAGTCAATGCCAAAAGTGAAGTAAATAATAAAAGGTACAAGGTGCAATATACACTCTCATGTCATAAAACTTTAGAGTGAAACCTATATACGTATAATTTCAAAATCCTACATGTCATTATTACTGAAATAATGACAACTTTCTATTCCAATAAACAAAATCACCAGCTCCAACTTTTATACTGCACCACATTCCTTGCACAGAAACTATTGTACGTCATACAGGCCTTCTAAATGCAGCAGATGGCATGATATTCTTTTATATTTCTACAAAATCCAGATTATTCTGCGTAACATTTTTATAGAAATTAAATAATTTTAATTTCTAAGAAATTCAATGCTCTCATCAATCATGATCCCGAGTTTCATGCAGCAATAATGAATATTTTCCACATGGGCATGAATATGCCACAAGTTCAAATTGCAGATAAGATTAAGTTTGTCCAGTTCATAGAAGTACTAAACCTTCAGTATGAAGAAACTTTACAAGAGCATCCATATCAATTAAACAATAGTAAAACAAACAGCATCACCCAAGACACCTAATAGCCGAACTATCAAAGCATAGGGATACTGGATTAACCACTGACCTCAGAACGAAGATATGGAACTGAAACAGCTGTAAAAACAAATCCAGCAATTATATAATAAGAGGGAGGCTTGCCCTTGCTATGTGATGGAATAAGCCTTCTGTGACTATCGAGTTTAATGTCAAAGTTTAAAATATCTGAATTTCGCAGTACTTTTATTGCTGCATTATCCCCAGTATATTTCTGTGAGATGAGATAACTGAAACCAATTCGCTCTCCGTGACGAAATGGAACTGAAAAGAACACCCAAGACCAAGAGATTAAAACATTGTGTACTGTTAAACTCAAATCTTTGATATGTATATATAGGCCACAAGAAAGATGGCTTATTATATCAAGTCAAAATATTGTTACTAAAACAATAAACAGACACAGAAAAAACAGTCCACCAATATATAGACAGTGAATTTATTACTAAAGATCAAGAATTGATCCAATAATGTACTATGACTAATGAGAGATGGCAAACTTTTGGTTCTAATCGTCTTATCTAAACTGAAATCAGCAGCGCAAAACCTTAACCACAAAATAAATGCTAATCCAAATGGCAAACCTGGACAGATCTGGAGAGAAATACACTCCATCAATTCTATCCAAAATTGACTTTTGACATTCCTTAAAAAAGGGACTTAGGTGTTATGCTTTTTTAGCAACGCACTTTCGTCATAAAACCAACAGTTTATGTAAAACACAAATATTTGATAGATGTACCGAGGAGCTGAGTGTGACATGTTTAGTTCAACTTTGCCATTATTCTAAAAGAGGTCACATGTTTAATACAACTACCTTCCTCTATTAGAGTTGCCATCAAATAAGAAATGATAGTTCCACTCAAAAGATTTTTTAGTTTTTAACTAAGCAAATATAAGCTACATACTGCACATAATGCATAAAGAAACTGAAAAATGACCACTCACCTGTTCCATCATTGGCAATATCAATCCCATCAAAACTAAGGATAACATCTGATGGCTTCAAAACCTTAGATTCTGGAGCAGTAGGATCAATTCTTCTGATGCGCACACCTTTCTGGTCAGGTCTCATGCCTGTTGCCATTCTCAGATCAGGATTTTCCATCTTCTGCCACTCAACCCCTAGTATAGGGAACCCTTACAACAGATTGAGAAAGAACAATCTCAGTATATAAAGCTTCAATTCTTGAAAAAATTAGCACACTCAGGTAGCATCTTGTAAAAGTAAAATCTACATATTAGTTTGTAGCTACCATATTACCAGTGTAGCCTCCATTCTTCTCATAATCCCGGATGAAATGCATGATAACTGGTGTTGGAATGACGTAACCTATATTCTCCACATCTTCGTGCTTAAGGGACTGAAATGCAATCCCCACACAGTTTCCTTTATCATTAAAGGCAGGTCCACCAGAATTGCCAGAATTTATAGCAGCATCTATCTGCAAAAAAAACCTTAACAAGGGGAAATCAGGATACACTAAATGAATCATAACTAAAGGTAAATTTGGGTTTTGGGCTATACAACTTAATTAAATGTTTATTCAGGAAGTTCCAATCACATAAGCCCCCCACAAGAAACTTGTTCAGATTAGGTAAAATAAGGTCCTGGCAATCTTAGGCTATTTTCATAAGCTCAAATAAGCCCCCCACAAGCTCTTCCAAACAGACATTAAATGATAAAGACGGAAGACTAATAATTTCAACCTAACCTGTAAACCTAAAAGTTCTGTAGAACCATGAACATAAGATAGAATCTCAATGCGCGATACAACACCACTGGTCACAGAGATAGTGTCTCCACCAATTGGGTAGCCCACAACAGTAACCGCATCTTGAAGTGCAGGCAACTCCCCAAACTCTACAGGTAACATCCCTTCCCAGAACTCATCATCATCCACTGTAAGCATGGCTGCAAGTGTAAAATCAAATGCATTAATTTGAACTGTGTTAGAAAGTATAACCAAAAAGCCTCCTTCGTAATATTTTAGACTCCCTGGGGCAACAAACAGTTGCTTTTGAGTTGACTTTAACATGATTTTACAGTGAACGTAGATTCCCAATGTGTTAGCAAACACCCATTACGAGTATATACAACCAAAAACACATAATGAGAAAGATTGACACAACTTATTCTTCATATTTCATATAAAAGCTTTGAATATCAACAAATCATTTTCAAATATTGAATCCCAACTTATTGATCATTAATGAAGTCATTGTACAGATAAAATATATTTGTATACATTACTTTAATCTCATTCAAATAATAAGTATGTCCAGTAACAAATATATGTGGACTCCCTTCACTTATTCACTGCTACTGTCTTATGATTCTTTTTTATTTTTAATTTTCATATGTACCCTCTTTTGAGGCAATCATAACTCAATCCCCATTAGTTATTGTTTTATGATTCCACTCCGTTTCCTCTTTTTATCCCATTAAAGTAAATAACATTACAATGAAATTGAGAATGCTAAATGATGTCGTTCTCTCCTCCAACAACTTCTCTATCTCCCGTTCACACCTACCTCCTTCCTGGTAGGTTAAAAATAAACTCCTGGTCCTTTTCCAAACTCAATCCTTTCAACCAAATAGAATTTCTAAAAGTAAAGATGATTCAGTTTGCTCTATTGAATGTCGACTTCCGAAAAACTACCACGCACTATGCTCAGACAAGAAGAGAACCCAGTATTGTGAATCACAAAAAAAAAAACTTTAATTTCTATCCAATGTAAATACGAATTCCAATTTGAGATCCATAAAAAATGCTGCAAAGACAAATAATAGATAAAGGAAACAAGTTAACAGGCAGAGTGAGAGGTTAGGAGTTAGTTACCAATGTCACATTCGGTTCCAATGGCAAGCACAGTGGCCAAGTACTTGGTATCAGAGCCACGTTTCTTGAGCTTGACCTGTGTGTAGTGTTCCACCGAATGAGCATTCGTCAGAACCCTTCTCCCGCCAATCACAAACCCGCTACTACTCGAGCTGTACTGTCTCTTCCGCTGCCATGGCAACGAGAAATTCGGTTCCGTGTGGACACAGAACACCTTCACCACGGAGTCCATCTCCAGCACTCGCGCCGCCCACCCTGTGTCCGCCTCCAGCGCCACCAAGGCGGACACGCCGGCGTCGCCGGGAACCGAAAAGTCTCCAACGCCGTTGTCTAGGGGGCGGGCGGGGCGGCGCCCCGTGGCAAGAGAGAGGGGCTTGTCTGAGTGTGTGGGGAGCTTCTTGGGGCGGCCGCGGCCGCGGCGAACGTGGGGAGAGGCGTTGTTGTCAATGAGCTCGACGTTGCCGACGGAAAAGACGTTTTCCAATGAGCCAGTGTTGGCGGCGGAGTTAGGGGCGGCAGCGGTGACGGGGGCAGGGGAGGAGTCGGGGGTGGGGATGTCTAGGGTTTCGGGGGCGGAGGTTTTGGGTTTGCGGCCTCTCTTACGTTTGATTCCTGCCATGTTGTTTTGGGGAAGTGTTTGTTAGTGTTGTTAGAGATGGGAGAAAGAGGGTGTGAATTTGTGCGCAGAGAGAGAAGGAAGAAGAGAAAAAGCGAAAGAAAGCACAAGAAAGAGAATGAAGGCGCAGGAGGGAATCGAAAATCAAACCGAACTTAGTTTTATGGGGCTTTTGTCACATTTCGATTTTTCCGGAGTAATTTCGCTAATCCCAATTTACTATTTAGTTTTCTTTCAATTAATTTATAAATGTATAAGACTTCTTATGGCATCTATCAAAATTTGCAGTGTCAAACTTCTAGGAAAACAGGTGAAATTCGAGTATCATTTATCGAATTTTAAATATTTTATTTGATTACATATTATAATTATAAGTTATGTAATTTAAATTTTGTACTTATTGAGTTTTAAATAGTTGTTTTTAGGATAAATTACTTCTTTAGTTTTTATTTTTTATAATTTATTTTATTTAATTTCTATATTATCAAAAACTCTAAATAAATTTATTTTTTAAAATTAATAATAATTTAGTTCCTTTGAACGGATACAAACGGCATATTAAACTCTCGTCTCCTGATCCTAAAGGAAGGTGTAAGATGGATCAAGTGGTATGGTGTACTAAACCTTTATTTAAGGTTAATCTTATTTTACAAGAAATTTGAATCTCATAATTTTATTAATAATAATAATAATAATAATAATAATAATAATAATAATTGCAGTTATTATATTAAAAAATTTATTTTAATTTTTCTAGTAATATATTTGAGATTCTATAAATTTAAATAAAAGAATTATAAAATAACAGAAAACATAAAACTAAGAACATTAAAACCATATTCAACAAAATTAAAAATGAGAAGTTTATAAAAAGATAAAATTAATATGATTATAATAATTGATATTTTTTAGAAAAATTGTTAAAAACAATTTAGGTCGTGGAATTAATAAAAAAAATGAAGGTAACTGTGAAAAAAATAATAAATGTCAGAAAAATGCTTAACTGAATAAAATACTTATTTGTTAAGTTAAAAGAAGACTTTTTTAAATTAAATATTATTTAACTTAAATTAAAAATGTTTTAAATAAAAAATATATAATATTTTTAATACTTTATTATTAAATAAATATTTATATCAAAAGCTTTAAATAATTTGAATCTACTTCATATCAATTATATCTTAACAAAAATTTAAAGGATTGAAATAATCGTTTAGTTTAATTTATATTTTGAATAAGTATTTCTTTAAAATTTATATTAATAAGGAAAAGATAAAAACAAATATGTAAAAAATAAAAACATAAATAGTTACATGTGATAAATGAAATAAGTTTTAATTGTAAATATTAAAATGTTATATGTGATAGAAACAAAATAGGTATATGTAATAAAAACAAAAATAGTTATAAATAATTATATGAATGATCATACGGTCATGTGATAAAAACAGAAATAATATATGAATGATCATACTGTCATATTATAATTACATATATCAACATTTAAAAAATAATAATACATCGACATATTATTTCACTATCACGAATGATTTTAATAAATTAATTTAAAAACTTTAGGTTAAGTTAGAAAATACTAATCTGTTGTTTTAATAGATATAGTTTTCTAAGAATATTATTTCATGGTATTTTAGAAATATTATATTTTGAAAAATAAGCATAAAGAAAACATATATATTCACCTTTAATATTTAAAATAAATTTTTCTCTCAATTTCCTCTTATGCAATAAGATAAATTAGTGTTAAAATATAATAATTAAAACATGACTGGTAATGGAGTTCATTACATAGTTTGCCATAATAAAAATTAATGTTTATGATAAAATGTTTGTAAAGAGTCGGATAATTTAGGAACACAAAACTAAAAATTATTTTTAAGGATTTTTAATGAGGTCGTAATTATTAATAAAACTTTTATGTTTTTTTTTTAATTTTGTGTATTATTGTGTTAGATATTAAATGTTCAGGTTCTAAAAATATGATTGAAATATGAGATCATAAAAATCCAATCAAAGAGGTGTGTTAATATGGATAGCAAAAAGATGATTGAAAGGCGTGTTTATATGAAATTGTATAAACATGATTGAAAGGCATGTTAATATGGAATTGCAAAAACACAACTGAAGAGGTGTGTCAATAACGGATTGCAAAAACATGACCGAAAGGCATGTTAATATGAAATCGTAAAAACACGACCAGATATGCGTGTTAATAATGGATTACAAAAACATGAACGAAAGGCATATCAATATGGAATCGCAAAAACACAACCAAAGAGGCATGTTAATACGGATTACAAAAACATACGAACGACATGTTAATATAAAATCACTAAAACAGGACCTAAGAGATGTGTTAATAATGGATCGCAAAAACATGACTGAAATACATGTTAATACAAAATCACAAAAACACACAACCGAAAAGGCGTGTTAATAACGGATCACAAAAATATTATCGGAATGCATGTTAACACAGAATGACAAAAACGCAACTAAAGAGGCGTGCTAATAACGAATCACAAAAACATGACCGAAAGGCATGTTAATACAGAATCACAAAAATACGACCGAAGAGACGTGTTAATATGAATCGTAAAAACATGGTTGAAAGGCATGCTAATATGAAATCGCAAAAAACACAACTGGATAGGCATGTTAATACGAATTGCAAAAACATGGTCGAAAGGCATGTTAACATGGAATCACAAAAGTACGGCCGAAAGACATGTTAATTCAGATTACAAAACACACTACCGGAAAGATGTGTTAATTTGGAACGTCATAAAGTGATGAAAGGCCAACACACTCCTAAGTCACAATTATGTAAATGCATTACAAATATGCTTATTATCACAAAAATATAATGTACATTCTTATTTTTTTCTAATTATTTGCCAAGTTTATAATTATGTTATCAACATGACCTAAAATTTATAACTACGTTACAAATATGTTTGTTGTCATGAAAATATACTTATATGTATCCAATCATTTATCTAAGTTGATTAAAAACACATAGACATAAGTACTATCT
>Ga0099825_1006735_pt1 | contig 14264 bp, 3 predicted proteins | sample SiratroredBW_FD_76838 | JGI IMG/M metagenome (GOLD analysis project Ga0099825, IMG submission 76838) | Root nodule microbial communities of legume samples collected from California, USA - Siratro red BW | ecosystem: Host-associated > Plants > Roots > Nodule | place: USA: California | collected... | reverse complement strand
TCAACCTCAAACTATTTCTGATCCACCGTCCACTCAAATTGTGCACATTTCAATTGTAAGTTATAAGCACTTCAACCTTTATAGTTATTATCCTATAGAATCGATATGCAAAACTAAGACAATTCAAATAAATTAATTGAGTGATAAGTTTATCAAAAAGTTGACTGAAAACTAATCGGTCAATCGGATCTCCACGAAATAACACGTGATACATATCAAATAAGACACCATAATAAGTTATGGACTTATTCACTCAAGGCCTATCCAACTACTATAAAAATTCAAGAAAATCTTATCAAATAAAGTATTATTACTTTATCTAATATTATCCTGTTTCACTCAGATCCATAACTTGAGCGTCAGAATATATATAAGACCCCATCTAAAGGAAAAATCTGAAATAATACAAAAGTTATCGAGATATCTAAAAAATGAGACTATTGCTTATTGAAACCGATCTAACTCTTGCAAGAACATTATTTTTAAAACAAACCAAGAAAAATTAAACATAAAAATTGAATCATGTTATGATAACAATTTCAAGACTCAAACATTAAACTTGGAACCCAGACAGCCATTCCCCAAAGAAGATGACGAAGCCAGAAGTGTATATTTTGCATAATTGGTACAACATCTCTTCTTTGAAGAACTTCAAATTATTTAAAAAATAATATAAATATGGAAACATCTTGTTCAATAGTTTTATATTCACATTAATGGTGTCTCGTCGAGAGTTGCGTTGCCGCAAATTAAATTAAAAACAGAAACACAATCTTTTAACCTTTTTATTTATCTAGCTTCCTAATCCTACTTTTTAGCGTTGTCAAAGACCAATTAGATTCTGTGTCAAGAAGGAAACACCATTAAAACAAGAATACCGCATGGAATTAAAGTCCTACACTGTCCTTAATCAACAATTTATTGAAACAAAAAACCTTTGTCTAAGATTATGTTCTAAGAAGGATTAATTAAGATGTTAAAAGTGAAAATAGGAGATTTTGTGTTATTAATTGAAATTCTGATTGGGTGTATTGGGAAGGGTGAAGTGAGGGGTCAACAATAATGCGTGTGGTGCAAAAATTGAAGCAATGAGAAGAAAGAGAATGTGTACGGATGAGTCCAAATTCATTGGGCACACCACCGCCAAGTTGGAATGCTTTGACTTTCGGCCGCGGAATGGAACACACGCGGCGGCTGAAAAAAAAATCCTAATATAATAAAAAAATAAGGAAGATGTTCCGCGTGCAGATGAGAAGAGAGGAGGGGTGAAAATATGAAACACGTGAGGTGCGTGGGTGCAGTTTTTTTTTCTTTTTCTTTTAGCGTGTGTGATTAAAAGTGAGAAATGATTGGCTTCTTTAAGTCAGTGTGAGACTGTGTCTGACACTGTGCGTCACGCTTATGCCACTTTCAGTCTTCATCTCTTCACACCCACCCATTTATAGATACTCGTTTGTACTTGGGATCCGATTCTTTACTCTCTCTTTATTACCATAATAATACACACACAAAAATCAAATACTCCTCCTTTAAGAGAAAAATAAAAGAATATTAATTATTCTTTTCAGAAATAAATTAAGATTAACTTAAAAGAAAAATTAGAAATAAAAATTTATAGAAAGTTATGGAGTGACTTCAATAAATCACCCCAAGTTAATTATAGCTTGTGAAAAAATTCAATTTCGTCAAAAAAATACTTTTGATGTCCCCACAAATTTAATACCAGACATAAATATTCGTAGTTTGTCTCAAAAAAATCTAAACTTAAATAAATACTATTAACTTTTTATATGATGTGTAATAATACAACTTTGACTTTTGAGATTATATATAAACTGTTTTAGTATTAAAAAAGTGAGATACATGAACAATTTTATCATACATCCGAGGGAATTATATTTAAAAGGCTTATTTGTAGTATGTCATGTCTCGAAGTTGCAACAAAATCCTTTTAGGGGGATGTATGGAAACTACAAAACTTACTACAGTGTCGAGGAAACTTAGGAAATAAAATAATAACTGACTAAAAAGAAAAAAAAAATTGGATTAGAAAAAGAATTTGAAAAAGAAATAATGAAAAGTAAAATTATTTTAATTAAAAAATAAACAATATTTTAATTTTTATGGTAAAATAAAAAATTATAAAATAAGTTATTATAAAAACTAATTTAAAAAATATAAATTAGAATTAAAATAAATTGGGAATTAAAATAAAGATAATTATAGATAATTAAAATATATATTTTAAGATAACAAATTAAAACACTTTTATAAAATGCTAAAATTTAAAGTTTTATTTATGTATATTTTAATTATTTATTTTATTATATTAAAGGAACATATATTAGTAAAATATTAATAATTAATAAAAAATATAGACATCTTAAAAATAATTCATATATAATCATTTGCGATTGTGTATGCTCACACCTCACCTAATCGATTATAATATATATATATATATATATATATATATAATTGTATATATGTATATATAATTTGTGGTAACTTTGTTTGTTTTAATATATATTTTTAAATTATGCATAAAAAAATATGTTTAAAATATAATTAATTACATTTAACTTTTTTAGATTTGTTTACTGATGTAAAAAATTAATATATATTCTTTTGTTTTTTATGTTTTAAAAATTTATTTATTTTTCATCACATTCTTTTATTCAATAATTTGATACGTTTTGATTCAAACAGACTGTAGAAAATAAGTACATTAACTAAGATTAAAAATTTTACATAAATGAATCTTTGAAAAATTTATCTACTTAAGTAAATAAGTTCTATAATATATATACACACAAATGCATATTTCTTTTATATTTAACACAAACGAAATTATATGCAAATAAATATATTTTTTAAAGATCCATTTATTCCAAAATTATACTGAAAGAATAATCAATCAATTCAGAGTAGTTATTCTAGAAAACAAATTGTTGCCTAATATCGCGCCTGAGTCTCAGATGATATATTAATCACAATTGCCTGTTGTATAAATTTTCACATGGGGGGATGTCAAATTATAGTGTTCTGTAATGGTTAATTTCTTTTGTTATTTGAATGAACGAGAAAGGTGAAAAAAATATACTACTTATTTGATTAAGAAAAACATAAATAACATTCAATATTTACATAATAATTTTTATATTATTTTAATGCAACAGTTAAAGAGTTAAATGAGAAAATGGAAATTTTAACTACAATAATATTACGACCCTAACTTTTTTTGTCAAGTCGTTTTTCATCAATTTCTTTTTTTCTCGGAATTTTCATTTTTCATTCAAACACGTGAGGATAAGAAAGATTTTTTTGTATGTTTGAGACAGAGACAAAAGAAATGACTATTCTAATCTATTGCTAGATTACGACCCCACCTTTTATTTGTCATGGCCAATGTTCCATTGTTGGAACTTGATGAAATAATTGTGGAATCAATGTTTTTTAAGAAAAATATTCATTCATATATTATTTATTAGTATTTCATAATTGTCTTTTTTTTTTTATTTTAGAAAAGGGTTTCTTAAAACAATTCATTATACAGTAATTTCATATCCAATTATTGTCTGTTTATATAAAATTAAACTAAACAGAAATAAATTCTTAAATTGAATGTTGTAATTATATTAATTCTATACCAAGCAGGTCATACCAAAGTAGACCATACCATGAAGATGTAATTCTAGAACCAGACCCCATGTCTCCGTCAATAAACACGAAAATAAAATCTTGCCAAACCCTACAAACAAAATATGTAAAACCATGACTAACCCAAACCTAGAGAGAACTTTTAAAAGCGTGTTGTTATAACTAGAACAATGTAGTTTAATATACAAAAGCACTCTTAACCTCTAGATAGGTAGCTACATTTTTGTTTCCTTTTTATTTTCTTTTTCTTTTAGTACCTTTCTTCACTCTTTTGTTTTTTTTTTTTTTTCAAATTTTTTTTTTTCTTTTTTTTTTTTCCTTTTTTTTTTTTAATATTTTTTTTTTTTTTTTTTTTTCAGCTTACTTGACTAAACCTGCTAAACCTTATACTACTACTAAAAATAGAAACAAAGCTAAAAGATCTCTTATCTTAGTCCTTACTTAAGCTAAAATTATATGTTGGACTATCATGAACTAATAATGATATTCTAGATGATTTCAAATAACTCTATCTATTTAATCTATTGTTTACTGAAACCTAATATTTTTATCATACAGTAAAGTAAAGGAAATTATGATTTGTTGAGTCATATTATCAAAATTCACTTTTAGGATAACCCCACTTCTTTTTTTTCTCTCCTTATTTCATCCATCACTTCCTTTACAATAACTACATTATTTACTACAACTCCTTTTTCCTATGCATGCAAATTATTTATGGTCAATGATTTTATTTAACACACATTTTATGCTAGTATTTTGAAATAATGTTGTATGTTCTTCTTATTAGTGAAATTGGTGAAACATGAATCATCATATTACCAATCCTAATACTGTCTAATTATTTCTCTAATTCCTTCGAGTTTTCAACACCTATGAATCTAACAAAATCGAACCTTCGGTCTCGTTGATTTATCCTAACAATTTCCCACAATCACGATGAAGATCAAAACCTTATACCCCTTCTTAGTGAGTTCTTTGGGACAGATAGCAATAATAAAAGTTTATTTAAATAGTATAAATCTAAAGCTTCATCTTAAATAAAAGTGCTTTTAGGAGTTATCATTAAAAGAGAGTATTATTATCATAAATTTCAATTATAAGTTATATATTTTAAAAATTATCTATTATCTAATTAATATATATATATATATATATATATATATATATATATATATATATTAAAAGGAGGTTTTATTTTATACTTCACACTTACATATGATAAAATACTAGTTTTTTTTTATTTCTTAAAAAAACCCAATTAATGAAGAGTAATTAATTAGTTAATGGAAGGATCCCACATATCATAGAAGATACGATATGTCTTGTTATTGCTAGGAAAATAGATATCTAGGGACAAATATAGGTTGACAAAAAAGAATATGTGACTCAAATTTCAGTTAGAGTCTCTGTATTTGATTTGTTTAGCAATCCTTTCATATCCATTTATGTTTTGAATTGATGCCCAAGGGAAGTGATTAATTATTATTATTGATTGGAACATTTTGCCATGATGCCCAATTCCCTTTACGTGGGCCCTAGTTAAAGTGTTAGCTAGGGTTTAATGCATAATTTCAATTTGGAAAATACATTTATTCTTATTATCATCATAAAGAAAGTATAACATCCACAAATTATAAAAAATATAGTTTGCTTAGTCTTAGGGTAGAAGAGTTAAACTGAAGTCGTTGATAAAGTTAGGTAAGACTTGAGCTTCATCTGATTTTCGAATTTAATGTCCAATTTGACTATTAAACGAATTTTCCTAAGTTAAAACTATACTTAAATAAATTCTCATTATGGAAATTCTATCGCAGTTACAGAAAACAAATTACAAATGATTATAATTAACATTTATATTAATGCCTTTTTCTAATTAATTGATGCTACTTGTTTTATAATATTAAAAATAAATAAAAAAATTAAGATTTATATCCACTTTGCGTCATTCTAGTAACTCCTATTACTATTAATGTCTATGTTGACTTGTTAAGTATAATATACATTTTTAAAGATTGAGAGATGTCTTTTTTTTATTCATTTAAACATATTTTTTAAAAAACTAAAGTGTACTATTTTTAATATTTTTTATCAAAAAATACGAAAATAGTATATTTAATCTCCCTATTTTTAATATGCAATTCAAGTAAAATGCTTGCACAAATTAATTCTTAATAAATCATCAATTATTTTCACCTTTATTCTTAAAAACTAAAATGGAGATTTAGAGAGAAATTCATAATATACCATTCCAAATTGAGCATTTAAATGCTAAAGTTGTATTTAAAGAAAATAATTATGTTTTCTTTTTAATATTGTTTTTAAATTTATAACTCACATAAATTAAAGTAGAAAGAAATAAGAATTCTAGCACTAGCATAGTGTGTGCATATTCATTTTCTTTCATTATAACACTCGTAATAGTGTATTATTAAGATTAGTTTAAACACACATCTTAATTATATTTAGTGGAGAAGCTTTTTCTTTGGGATCTGTATAGTATATTTATCCTATGTAGTAGTAATAAAAGGTAAGCTCCATTAACATATCTTATCAGCATTTCACCCATTACCAAATATTCAAACCCTAATACTAGTTTTAATTCATTGATAGGTTTTAGTAACAGTTTATTCAAGATACTCAAACCTTCTCTCTGTGTCTCAAACGCACACATATGGATATACCAGCAGTGATGGAAGATGAAGGTGAAGGCTGGAAGGAAAAAAACATAGAATTACAAACTGAGAAATGGCATGATTGAAGGTGCAAAAGAAAGAGGAAGTTTTGTCGAATTATGATTGGGAGATGAGAAGTTGGTGGGGGTGGTATGGTCCCAGATGAGGGAATGCATGATCAGATGTGACATGGGAAGGTTGAATTATTACTTTTGGTGATAAAATATGTATTTCTTGGGGTGTCACTGTTCCTATGTCTCTCTACAAGAGAAACCTAGAGAGCCCCACTTTATCACCTGTTTCCTTAACATCTTTCTCTATCTGCTCTCTGTACTCTCCAAAAGTAAACTTTCTGTACACTGCTGGCATCATGTGGCTCTCTATCACTGCATCTTTCCTAGGGCTATAGAAATATGCCACTGAGAACCTCTCTGCCTTCTCACCTCCCACCACCTGGTGTTTAGCACTTATGTACATGTCATTGCTCACTGCCTGCATATATAAAATTTTAGTTAATCACACACTTCCCAATTCAAGTACATATTTGATAATGTATTGACTAATTCAGTATGTTATTTAGTTGGTAATGTGATAAAAAGTTCCATTGATAATGTATAGACTAATTCAGTATATCATTGGAGTAATTTGGTATTTTAGAGGCAGTTAGGCATAAAGATTACTTTTTTGACCCTAGCTAGTAGCTAGTGGGTTCATGTTGTAAACATCCTGCCATGGACTAATCTTTAATTTCTTAGTCCACTCCCATTCTTTTTATTCTTTTTTCGTGCTTATATCATTGATGTAGATTAGGCCCATTTTTGTCCACCTTGGTCTGCTGGGAGATTTTCATTGGTTAGTAAGAAATTCAAAGTAAGGTAAAACCAGTGTTTGAAATTATTAAGGGAAAAGTTGTGTGCATACTAAAATTTATCTCATCACTCGTTATGCAGATATTGATTTCTGCAAAGGACCCACAGACACGAGTTATCTTTAAAGATACATTGTTTCTGTGGAAGTTGAGATAGCCCAGAATATATATCACATCCACATTTTAACCTGATACATCCTTAGGTTGGGAGGTCACTAATGATTTTCGTGTATTCTTTTTCTTCCACATATTTTCTTTCTTGTGGAATAATCTCTGCATTTTAAGTATCATATGCTGCATTATTATCTCTATCTTGTGAAGGAATTAATTTGATTGACGTGACTTTAACTTCACCAGATTAAACTATTATCTGCAATATTGTCCTTTTCATATAAGACTGAAAATATTCTCTAAAATTAAGAGAGATGATGAAAGTTACCTCATGTTAAATATTAAAAGTATTTGCATTTACTTTTTCATTCCGCTTTATACTATTGGAATCTTTAACTCTACATGTTAGGTGACTGATCAGTGATCCTGTATGAAAACAAAATACCTATTCTACTAATGATTCTTTACATTGCTCAGCGATAATCATTACATCTTTTAATTAGTTCCTTAATTCGACCAACCCTTCATATATACTCAACCAAATAATTTTCTTCATATGGTTTAGATTCCCTAATACGTGTGTTGGACTTAGATTCAACTCTGAACTCATCGCTTAAACTGAAAAGTTATGTCAAAGGTGATATAAGAAAAGTAAATGGAGGAATTTCGAATTATTATAATAGCCCTTTTGAAAACAATGTTTCGTACTTATTAATTTCATTACTATCTCCATTGGCAATTCTTTTAACTAGTAATTAGGGTTTTTTGTTTCTAATTAATAAAACTTGAGATATTTTGATAAGTGTCAGTCACTTTAAATTGATTATGAAATTAATCTTAAATTTAATTAAAACTTAATCACATTTAAAATTCATGGTCTCTCTCAAAATTTGTTAAATCAAGAATTTCTCCCACAAGCTATTTGACAGGCACAGCAAAACTATGAGCTATTATTGCATAAGAATAAAGTAAGAATGGTGAGATCATTACCTGGAATAAATCACCAATATTAACAACAAGTGCTTGAGGGTTAGGTTTGACACTGATCCACTTTCCATCTTTCATTAATTGCAACCCCCCAATCTGGTCCTGGTTCAGTATAGTGAGAAAACTAGAATCAGTGTGAGGTAGGAGGCCAAACACCCTTGAATAAAGTGGACATGGTGGATATCTGTTCAGCCGAAGAAAGCAAGTGTTTGCTGAACAATTCTCTTGGAAATAACTGAATTTGATGTTCAGTTTCTGAGCAAGAATTTGCACTAAGCTTTCTGCCAGTGGGGCAACTACCGATCCAAAAGCCTCAATACTTGATCTAGATTTAGCATCACAATTGGTTAGAACAATTATACATTAAAAAGTAAATAAGAGAAACTGTAAAGACAATTCACTGGTCCTCAAAGGTTGTAAAATAATTCACCACTCCAAATAAACCCATTATGCAGATCATAAAAAAGGAGACGTACATAAAGAAACGTTTGGCCACCTTGTCTCAAGTACATGCAATAATATTCAAAAGGCAGCCACCATCATTTTCTTCAAGCAAGGAAAAACATGCTTTACAACATAGATCTACATTAATTATATAATAGTTTATTGTTTGGATAGTGCAAGTTGTTAAGATATTAGAAAAAAGATAGATTATCCAGTGAAATAGGTCAACCACAAAGTATCCACGCCTTTCAGGTTTTTGAGAGATTGTAAATAGTTTGATCACAACAGATATAGTACCTTTCAGACTCAGATAAACATTAGATATGTACTAATATTTTAGTCACAATAACTTTTTATTAAACTATACATGTTATATTCAAAAGCCTAGTTGACTAAAGTTATTCCTCGGCATCATTTTTCTTTGAGCTAACATAACAGAAGAGAGAATGAGTGCCAAAACTTTAAACCAAACCCCACATTAATTCAGCCTCATATCTTTACCATTCCATGTTCTGAAGCATGCTGTGACCCTAACATGCACTTGCTTTCCCAACCAGAATATGAGAAGATTAATTAGATCACAATTAACAATGCTGTGTCTGTATATATATATATACCTGAGACTTTGGTGCTGGTCCTCCATCCTAGCTATATCTGGAAGAAACAAGTGGAAGGCTTCTGACCATGAAATTTGAGTCCAGTTTCTGGCAGATGGGTTGCCCCACCTGTAACTTCTGGCAGGTAAATTCAAGAACTTTTCTCTGGATTTTATAGCAAAAGGGTTCCGGAACACGTCCATTTGCTCATGCCGCAGATTCTGAAGCAGCTCTTGTGAAACCCCGTGATTCACAACCTGGAAAAAACCCCACGTTCTCGCAGCTCCACTTATTTCTTTCATGCACTCCTCCCTCTCAACATGGTCGAGGCTTAACCGGCTTAGATCAATTAGAGGAAGCTCACACCACTCGGATTTGTCGTTTCTTATGCCACTGCCACTGCCACTGCCACTGCCACTGCCACCAACATCAACACCAACACCATGCGAGTTCTGCAGAAGGAGGTGCTTGTAGATATCTAAAAATGGAGGTTCATAATCCATTTTAGATAGAGTGAGTTCTCCAAATACTTGGAATTATCCTTTCAAAAACCGAAGTTGCACATTTATTCTACAAGAAAAATGGATGGAAATAGCTTACGCGTGTCAAGAGTCTGCTGCTCGACCTGTGTAACTGCTAGGTATGGTTAAATAAACTTTTCATAGAGAAAAACTTAAAATATTTAATATTTAAGAAAATAATTATCTAAATGTATGCATTTAGTATGAGTCGTTTCTTGAAAAGGTTTTAGAATATTTTTCTATAAAAAAGGCCAAAATTCTTTGTTTTATATCAACCAAAGGTAATATTCTACTGCAAAATTTGACCCGTATATAAAAACAGGATATATATATATTAATGTTTATGTAAGATTAATGTTGGAGCACGCCAATCATTATATAAGTTTACGTAATTTAGAGACGTTCAGCCAAATACACTAAAAAAAGTCCTTCAAAATTGATTGGTCAACCCCAACCAAGTCTTTATTGTAAAAGAATTAAACTCTAAACTGACTAACACGTTTGTATATACATATATTATACATTATATAAGCTTTTAAATATGTTTATTAGATATGGTTATACTTTTATACAAGATAATCAAATTTTTAAGAAACATATGTGATAAGTAAATAACTTAGATATGTGGATATGTTTTTAATAAAGATTGGAGTAAGGCCTACCAATTTTTAGCTTGACTTGCTTTAACTTTATACTTGACTATCATTGATTTGAATTTGACTTTTCAAACAAAAATGGGATACAGCTTTTTATACCACAGTCATTTTATTTTTTTCCTATGTTGAACATTTAAAATTATTTAATTTAATTCAATTTTTTAAATTTTTAACCTTTTTGTTGATTATATTAAAATCTTTAAATTCTTATTTTTCGGATCTACAATGGATTTGAGATATAAAGTACTTTTAAAAAGTTTAGAGGTCAGAAATTTAGTGAAAATTTAATAAAATTGAAAGGATTTGTCAAATGAATAAGATTAATTTAAATTTTATTTTATTTTATATTTTGATTGAGTGAAATTTATGTTTTGGTCCATGTTTTAAGTGAGTGAAGATTTCAAAAAATTGGTTCACTCCATCTGTAAAAAAATTAGTAAAAGTGGGAATTTCAGTATTTTAAGTAGAAAAAACTTGACATATATAGCCAAATTTCTTTTCATTTTAAAAACATACAAGCTTAATCAGCTCAAAAGTATTTAAAGATATCAAAATTTAATATATTTCAACTTAAAGGACCGAGAAAACAATTTTTTTTTCATTTTATTTTTATTCATAACTTTTTTCTTCCTTTCAAATACCATTACTTGAAAATATTTCCGATTCAATTTTATTTAAATTAGAATTCTTAATATATCAAGTTAAAGATATTTTTATATTTTCATAAAATTTACTTTTAAGACCACCATCACTCTGATTTGAATTTTTCTTTTTATAAATTTATATTTGATACTTTATATAAATAAAAGATGATCATTATAAAAAAAAAATAGTGATCACTAAAATCGGTCTCTAAATGTTAAAATTTGGTTACTAAATGTTAAAAAATTGTTCCTTATCGACTAAAATGAAATAACATATTTCGATTTTTAAATTTGATGGCTAAATTTTTATTTATTTAACAATTGAATTTAGTTCGAGTCGCTATTTCAATAACAATTTTAGACTATATTTTTGTATCGTTAATTTTATTCACTAATTGTGATTGTCGTATTTTGATGGTTGAATGTTTTTTTTTTTTTTTTATAATGGATGGGTGTAATTTTTAGGGTTTAGGATGTAATTTTTCATTTGAATTTGCTCCAAATTTTGAAAGTTTCTTGTCTTTAATTTACTCCTATTTAATATAATATATAGAATATTTAATATTGGTGATAAATAGACTTTTATTTTTAATCTAAACTTCATTTATAAAATTTATTGTTATTTAAATATCTATATAATATATGTGACACTTTCTTGACAATTGAAGATTTGATTATGATAGAAAAATTAGTAAGTCCTTAATAAAATTTGTCACGTGGGAATTTAAAGTTAGTCAGAATTTTTTTTTGCTAATATTGATTTTAAAATATAAGAATTTCGGTCTCATTTAAAATTCATATTCAATTTTTTTGAGTATCTCATTTTAATATAACTTTTTTTTTTTTAATTTTTCTTTGAACATACAAGATAGAAGGTTATGAGTTAGGGCTTTTGTTGGTGTTTTGGTGGATTAGGAGGATTTACATTTTTATTAGTATTCCATTAGGAATATGTTAGGATTTCTATTGGGAATTTAGAGATTTGTTAGAGTTCAATTGGGTATTTAGAAGATTCATTCAAATGTGAGAGATGGGAAAAGGGTGATGCGGTAGAAATGATTATCACTGAATTATATGAAAGAATTTGGATTTTTTTTAATTTCACACATAAAAAATAATGAAATAATTATTACATACAAATTATTATTTATCGATGGAATGTTGTAGATAGTTTGAATTTTATTGACAGAGTCAAATATTTGTAAGATCAATGGATAATAGCTCTATGTGAAATTAGCGAGTAACATATATTGATCAATGAATAAAAAACAGTAGATAATAATTTGTAACTAATTTCTATATTTCTTATGTTTTTGAGAAGAATTTGCTTCCTTATAATCTAAGTTAAAGTAATTCAATAATGACCCAAGTTAGAATAATTCAACAGTGATTAATTATAACTCATATATAGTTCTTTATTTTTCTTTCTAATCATTAGACAAACTTTCACTTCATTTGGGTTCTTACTAAAGGTCTTTCTAAATAGTCATAAGACTAATTATTTTCTTATTAATTATTTCGCTTTCATGTCTCTAGCTTCTTACATTTCAATTAGATTTCTATTTTTTCATCCTTGAATAATTTACTGGTTATTTTAATAAAAAAATTAAAGTTAAGTATGCATATAAAATTACAACAAATTTTCACAAATTATGTATAGAAGTAAGAGAAATTTTGTATTTTATTCATAATCACCTTTTCTATTTCCCCTTTTTCTCTAGTTAGAAAGATCATCAGGAAAAAGGAGTCTCACAAGTTTTTTCTTTTTTTAAAGTTTTCCACTATTTAAGATGCATGAAAAATACTATTCATAATTGAAATATAAGTAAAAAATTATAAAAACGTGATTCTTGAGATAATTAACATTGGCACAAAATAAAAAAGACATATGATGAATAGGTATTTAGCAATTAGGTTATGTAAGATGTAAGAAGTAATAAGTGATGTCATTGATAGAGGTACCACAATTGATCCCGACAAGGGACTTACATTATAAGACTGGAGATAAAACAAACTGCATTGGGGACCCAACCAAAACCTCTGGCTGCCTTTACTTCATCTTTTGACCCACTTGATATAACCCCATTCCTTCATCTTTTGACCTCAATTTCAGCAGTGTTAATTTCTAGAAGGATTTATTAATTATTATTATTATTATTATTATTATTATTATTATTATTATTATTATTATTATTATTATTATTATTATTATTATTATTATTATCAGATACCAAGTTTAATTAAAGAGTACAAGATCATGCAAAGAGAGAATGGTAAACAAATATGCATACAAGTTAATACCAAAAGTGTTGTTTTTACCAATTTGCTTCTTAAAATTACTATAGCTAGTTAAATTGACTTGAAATTAACAATTAAATAAATAGAATAATCTTTAGAATTGGAAATTCTGAATTGATTGGGTTTCTTTAATATTTATTTTTATTATTTAATATTGCTAAAAAACAATATATTAAAAGTTATATTGATAATTAACTATTTTGAGATAAGTCTGTTAAGATAAAATTTATTTGAGGTATTTTATGTTTTAAAACTTGATAATTTATTTTAATTTTGACATGTAATGTAATTTGAAAAAGTTAAGAACTATAAATTCTTCTTTATATCCTTATAAATGATTATATTATTTTAACTATATCATGTCTCTTATGATAGAAGTATCATTATGACAAATCATCATATAAGCTCATATAAAAAAAATGACAGTTATTATATATAAGTTTTTTTTTTCTTAAGTTACATGTTTTGGTTAAAATTTTATCTTTAAGGGGTCTTAATTAGTGACTTAAGAAAAGATGATGGTTATAACTTATCTTTGATGTTGATTACTAAATATGTGAAACTTTTGAATTAGTGAAAGAATCTTTTTTCTCTTTCCTATAACAAGGTCAATGTTTCAACATCAACCCTATTAAAATAACATTTAAAATAACATTGTTAAATTTAATTAGATATTATTCACTTTTTGAGTTTGATTTTCATGATACAATTTTATTTTTAAAAAATCTCTAAAAATTAAAGAAAGAATATATATATATATATATATATATATATATATATATATATATATATATATATATATAT